>Ga0138256_10000123_pt1 | contig 89802 bp, 76 predicted proteins | sample KNB2016incub_MG_FD_105486 | JGI IMG/M metagenome (GOLD analysis project Ga0138256, IMG submission 105486) | Active sludge microbial communities from wastewater in Klosterneuburg, Austria - KNB2014incub_MG | ecosystem: Engineered > WWTP > Activated sludge > Unclassified | place: Austria... | reverse complement strand
ATTGTTAGATTCGATCACACGTTTGGCAAGAGCACACAATACGGTTGCACCATCGAGCGGCAAGGTATTAAGTGGTGGTGTGGAAGCCAATGCAATGCAGAAACCAAAACAGTTTTTTGGTGCGGCACGTAAGATCGAGAACGGCGGTTCTTTAACCATCATTGCAACTGCTCTGGTTGATACCGGCAGCAAGATGGATGAAGTGATCTTTGAAGAATTTAAAGGAACCGGTAATATGGAATTACAACTGGAGCGTAAATTATCGAATCGCAGAATTTATCCGGCCATTGATATTGTGGCTTCATCTACCAGAAGAGATGATCTGTTACTTGATAAAGATACCTTCCAGCGCATGTGGGTATTGCGTAAGCATATGGCCGATATGAACCCTGAAGAAGCGATCAATGTACTATTAAAGAATATGAAAGGAACAAAAGATAATGCTGAGTTCTTAACAAGCATGAATGGGTAATCATTCAAAATAAAAATATAAGCCGCTGATTTTTTCGGCGGCTTTTTTCTTTGTGTACAACCATCTTTATTTAATAAGTAGTCCAGAGGACTATGTTTAAATATTAGATGGTTGTATGCCGATAGAAAAATTGATTGGACTATCTTACTGATATAATCGGCATAACTTAGTGTTTTAGTGCCTTTGTGGCAAAAAAATGGCAATACAAAAAATAACCATAGAAGAATTTTTATCACTGGCAAAGCAACACCCCATTTTAGATGTTCGCAGCCCCGGGGAATATACTCATGCACATATACCAACCGCTCACAACTTACCCTTATTTAGTGATGAAGAAAGAAAAGAAGTTGGCACAGCCTACAAACAGCAAAGCCGTGAAGCAGCGATAAAGATTGGGTTGGATTTTTTTGGAGTAAAGATGAAGAAATTGGTGGAAGAGACAGAGGGAATAGTTGGCAGTTGGCAGTTGGCAGTTAGCAATTTGCAGCCTCCCGATCGCCAACTGCCAACTGCCAATTGTGTACTGGTACACTGCTGGCGTGGTGGTATGCGTAGTGCTGCCGTAGCCTGGCTATTGGATATGTATGGTTTTAAAGTTTATCTGTTAACAGGTGGTTATAAAGCTTACCGCAAATGGGTGCTGGCACAATTTGAACAAGCGTACAATTTTAATATTATTGGCGGTTATACAGGCAGCGGAAAAACTTTGTTACTACACGAACTGGCAAAACAAAATAAAACCATAATCGATTTGGAAGGATTAGCAAATCACAAAGGATCGGCATTTGGAGCTATTGGTGAAAAACCACAACCCAGGCAGGAGATGTTTGAGAATAATCTGGCAGAAAAGTTGGCCGATGTTAATTGTTCGTTGCCTGCAGAGAAACCGTATGACAAAGCCAACGAACAACAAGCATTGAACATCTTCATTGAAGATGAAAGCCAACGCATAGGCAACCTGCAAATACCCATGCCTCTCTGGTATACCATGCGAAGGTCCCCTGTTTATTTTATTGATATTCCGTTTGAAAAAAGGCTTGAATATATAACAGCGGATTATGGCAAACAGGATAAAGAAAATTTAAAAGAGGCCATATTGCGTATTCAAAAACGGCTGGGAGGACTGGAAACAAAAAATGCTATCCAGTTTTTAGAAGAAGATGACCTGAAAGCATCTTTCCGTATTTTACTTACTTATTACGATAAGTGGTACTATAAAGGGCTGCACAACCGCGAAAATCTTTCTTCACTTTTAAATAAAATACCCTGCAGCAGCGTTGATACTGAAATCAATACCCAAAAGTTATTATTATGCAATACCGTAAGTGCCTGATTATTTTTTGCTGTGTTTTCTTATCAACTGCTCAGCTTTTTGCCCAGTCTGCTTCAGATGCGGATATTACCGGGCTTTGGAAAGGCACCATGTACAACGATACCACCAAACAGTTTTTAAAATACGAAATTGCCATCAGTGAAAATAAAGGGAAATTCAGCGGCTACTCTCATACTTATTTTATCCTGGAGGATAAAGAATATCACGGCGTAAAAAAAGTGAGAATAAAAAAGAAAGATGGAAAAATAATTGTTGAAGACCTGGACCTGATAGCAAATAATTATCCCGTTCCTCCTGCAAAAGGAGTAAGGCAACTGGATGTATTGACATTAGAAATTAAGGATGGCATAATGACTTTAAGCGGCCCTTTTTCCACTAACCGCACAAGACAATATAGCTCGTTGACCGGCACCATTAATGTTCAGCGGAAAGACGATTTCAGGCAATCTGCATTGGTACCACACCTGGAAGAACTTCAGCTGGCAAATAATTTATCATTTGTGCAGGAAGAAAAGATAAAAGAGGAAAAAGCAATTGTAAAAACTGAAAAAATTACAGAACCTGTAGTGGTTAAAACAGCTCCGGTTGTAAAAGAGAAACCTGCTGAAGAAAAAGCTGTAAAAGAACCGGAAATTGTTAAGACAGCTCCTGTTGTAAAGGAAAAGCCGGTTGAAGAAAAAATTATAAAAAAACCTGAGCCGGCTCCTGTAAAAAAACAACCTGTAACAGAGCAACCGGTTGCTAAAACTATTCCTGTTGTAAAAGAAAAGCCAGCTGAAGAAAAAATTATAAAGAAACCAGAACCGGCAATTGCAAAACCACAGACTATAACAGAGCAACCCGTTGTTAAAACTGTGCCGGTCGTAAAAGAATCCGAAACAACAGTTGTAAAAACGGTTGATCCATTAATAAAAAAATCGGCTATTGATGCAGATAAGCGGACTGTTGAAACTATACAATCCGTGTATTACAAGTCAGACAGTCTGGTACTTACCTTATATGATAATGGTGAAGTAGATGGCGATACCGTAAGCGTACTGATGAACGGCAAAGTGGTTATGCCCATGGTTGGGTTAAGCACCAATGCTGTACGCAAAACAATTTACACAAAGGATGTAGCAGAAGATATTCAGTTGGTAATGTATGCCGAAACGCTGGGCAGCCTGCCACCCAATACCGGATTGTTGATTGTATATGATGGAACCGACCGTTATGAGATACGATTCAGCGGAGATATGAAAAAAAGCTCGGCAATCATGTTTAAAAGAAAAGAATAGCCCTTAACGAAAGTCAAGTTTCCGCTATCTTATGAGAGAATCGTAAAATGATAAATTCTGCAGGCCGTACAACTGCCAATCCAATTTCAACAATCAGCCTGCCTTCCAGGATATCAATAGTTGTCATGGTTGTACCAAGTCCGGCATTCACAAAAAAAGCCTGTGCAGTTGTGGTACCCTGCAATGCCCCTTTCCTCCATAACAGCGTAAGGTAATTACTTACCAAGGCTTTTATTTTTACCCATGTATTAGTATGGTTAGGTTCAAATACAGCCCATGCCGTACTTTTCTTTACGCTTTGTTCAACCATCGTAATCAAACGGCGTACAGGCACATAACGCCATTCATTATCATTTCCTGCAAGTGTTCTTGCTCCCCATATCAAAATACCTTTACCGGTAAATTGCCTGATGGCATTAACTGATTTTCCTCCGGCAGCATCAATATTCATAATTTCCTGCTGCCTGTCAGTAAGTCCTGTCGTTATTCCTTTTATTCCATTCAACGAAATATTTGCAGGTGTTTTCCATACACCACGGTTCGTATCAACCTTTGCGTATGCACCTGCAATTGCACCAGCGGGAGGCACGGTTTTATTATCAGGAAGTATTAACCAGGGATAATAAGCAGCACCCCATTTCAGATTGGTATTTCCAATACCCGTTCTGAAATTTTCGAGATCGAGATCGATATTCCCTGATGGTTGCATGGTATCTAATATTGCAAACCTGTCTTCTGAAACAGCACAATATTGCAGCATCAATTGTTGAAGAGCTGAAAATTCATTTGCCGGTAATAAACAGGCATCCGGTATGATCAGTAATTGCGCCTGTACATTTTTACTGTTGTCTAAACAAGTATTAAGGGCTGCAAAAGAAACAGCATCATTAAAATTTCCTGCACTGATAACATAACAATTGTTACCGCCATTATTATAAAAAAGATGAACTGCATCAAACAGATATCCTGTTCCCCCGTTGCTCCCAAACACAGTTGTATATTCTAAAAAAGATTTAATGGAAATTGGTTTCAGGGTAATATCATTCCCGTCTGCATCTGTAACTATTCCGGTATACCCAATAAAAACTGCTGTTGATGTTGGCTCTTCATTAACCGATGGCGGGAAGCCAGGTGTTTCATCGATATATACCCCCGGCGTTGTATACTTTGCCATACAAAAAGTTTAAAGTAAGATACTGTAACTTTATTTAAAGAAACAGCATGAACCAGGAAATAATAAAGCTTACCCAATTCTCCCGTGGTGCCGGATGCGGCTGTAAGATTGCACCCAAAGTGCTGGATGAAATATTAAAAACAAATTTTTCAACTCCGTCAGATAAAAAATTATTGGTAGGCAACAGCAGTAAGGATGATGCGGCAGCGTATGACCTGGGTAATGGAACAGCGTTGATTTCCACCACCGATTTTTTTTTGCCCATTGTTGATGATGCTTTTGATTTTGGCCGCATTGCCAGCGCCAATGCCATCAGCGATGTATATGCCATGGGCGGTAAACCAGTTTTAGCGATTGCCATTTTAGGATGGCCCGTTGAAAAATTACCGGCTGAGCTGGCACAAAAAGTTTTGGACGGGAGCCGTAAAATTTGTGAGGAAGCCGGTATCCCTTTAGCCGGTGGGCATAGTATTGATTCCGCTGAACCTGTTTTTGGTTTGGCAGTCAGTGGGCTTGTCAATATAAAAAATCTCAAAAAAAATAATACAGCTAAACCCGGCGATTTGATATTTATAACCAAACCACTTGGTGTTGGCGTTTTATCAACTGCACAAAAAAGAGGAGTAATAAAAGAAGAATACGTTGCCGTGATGATAAATCAAATGACACAATTGAATAAAATTGGTGAAGCGCTTGGAAAGATTGAAGGGGTAACGGCAATGACGGATGTTACCGGCTTTGGATTACTGGGCCACTTAATTGAAATGGCAGAAGGAAGTAATTGTTCGGCCGAAATAAATTATTCGTTGCTGCCTGTTGCTGATGGGGTAAAGGAATATTTAAGTCAGCGCATTGTACCAGACGCCACCTACCGCAACTGGAACAGCTACAGCACCAAAACTGCTTTTGAAAAGGGCGTGAATGTAATGGAAGCATTTAATCTATTACCCGATCCGCAAACCAATGGCGGATTATTAATTGCTGTTGATAAAGATGCAGTTGCTGAAGTAAAAAAATTACTAAAAGCAAACGGGCTGAAAAATTTTACTGAACCCATTGGGCAATTTACTGTCGCTGCTGGAAAAACAATTACTGTTAAAATCTGATCATGAATTTATCGCTAAGCGACTGGACAGGATCTATTGGCGTGGCAATGCTGCTGATTGCTTTTTTATTGAACCTGCTTAATAAAATTGATAAGAACAGCCTTGCGTATATTTTGATGAATGTGATTGGAGCTGGCTTGGCTTGCCTGGCTTCGTGGATGATCAATTATATTCCTTTTATAATTTTAGAAGCTACCTGGACATTGGTTTCTGTACTTGCGCTGATCGGGTATTTCAGAAAGAACCGGTCAATCAATTAACAAGCTTATCAATCTTATCAGCAAGCTTACGGTCTTTATCGGTTACAATATCCCCTGCATCATGCGTATTTAGCCAGATCTCCACTTTATTATAAACATTGGTCCAAAGCGGGTGGTGGTCCATCTTCTCGGCTTCTATAGCAACCCTTGTCATAAAAGCAAAGGCTTCTGAAAAATTTTTAAACTCAAATTTTCTGTAAAGCGTGTTATTTTCTTCTTTCCACATAGTATTCCGTTTAAGATTTAAATACTGTTCAGTTTCCCTTCAGGTTCCCTGTTAGGGGAAAGAACGAAGTTTGGAAGGGGTTCAAAATATAAGGTGCTGTTTGTTTTTTATTTTCTCACTGGTCATTTCGGTAACCAGTTGCACAGCCGGTATCGAACGGATGGACTGTATTAATATTTTCAGATCATCTGCTGCAACCGGATCTCCTTTTATCAGCCATAAAAAATCAAGGTGCTTGAATTCGGGTAATAGATATTCTCCGTCGTACTGGTTATTGTATAAATAATGTACCAGGCTTATAGAAGGAATGGCATATTCATAAATGCTGAAAAAATACTTACGCTGTTTTTTAGTGAGCTGTATCTCAATATCATTGTTAACCCTGAAATCCAGTCCAAGCAACTGGTTTAGCTGCCAGCTGAATTGATAATCTTTAATTGGCGCAACAATGCCCAGCATTAGTGAGTCTTCAAAAAACTCCTCTGCCAGTTCTTCATTATTAATTTTTAATTTTTGGCTGGTTGCCATTTATATTAACGGTTAAAATACAATGTCAAACTCGATCTCCTCGTTCCCTCTTTTTACTTTCACTTTTGCTGCATCACCCTTTTTAAATTTACCCAATGCCTGCATATAACCCTGCACATCGGGAATTTTAAAATCTCCTATCTGCATAATTACATCCCCGGTTTTCATCCCGGCTTTTTCTGCAACCTTGCCTTCACTGACGCCATCGGCTCTTACACCGGCACCGCTGAAAGTATAATCAGGCATAATGCCAAGGCTCACACTAAAACTTCTTTTGCCCTGTGCCTGCGCTTCCCTGGTTTTAGTAAACGCCAGTTTACCTTTTTTGTTAGCCGATTCAATTACATTGTAAATATATTTGATCACAAAAAGTTCGCCGGTATAATTTACTTTATCTGCATCATCACCGGGTTTATGATAATCACTGTGTGCGCCGGTAAAGAAAAATAAAACAGGAATATCTTTTCTGTAAAAAGAAGTATGATCGCTTGGCCCTGTGCCGCTGCTGTCGAAATTTATTTTCAGGTATTTATCTTTTGCCGGCAGCTCCTCTTCCCACAATGGCGATGTGCCGTAACCGCCAATGGTTAACCCGTGTGTACTGTCATTCAGCCGGCCAACCATATCCATATTGATCATGTAATTGGCTTTTGAAAAATCAACTGTCGGGTGCTCGGTATAATATTTACTGCCAAACAAACCAAGCTCCTCTCCCGAAAATGCGATAAAGAGGTAGTTGTTATTTTTCAGTTTCGATTTTTTTAATTGTTTGCTCAACTCTATCAGTGCTGCTGTACCGCTTGCATTATCATCGGCGCCATTATGTATTTGAGGTGTGCTGCCGGTATATAAAGAATTATGGTCTTCACCATAGCCCAGGTGGTCGTAATGTGCACCAAGTATCACGGTGTTGGCAGCGCCATTATCTAAATAACCGATTACATTATGCCCCGTTCTTATTTTATCGCTGATGGAAACTTCCAGTTTTATATCAGAGGATTTGGTTTCATCCTTAAAATATTTTGCTTTTATTTCCTTGCTTATATACAGCACCGGGATTTTTACAGTTTCAGTTTTTGACTTTGGTTCAAACTTTAATTCATCTTTTATTGCCGAGCTGTTGTAAATAAGTAACAGTGATGCAGTCTTTGAAGCTACATTGTTTACTTTTTTTACAATGGCATCTTCCAGGTCAAAATGCGGATTGTCCTTATTTTCTTCCAGTATTTCTTTCAGGTCCCAAAACCAGGCAGCACCAGCTTCGGGTAAAGCGATTGCACCCGATGTTTCGGTTTTTGAATTTGGAGAGAAAGTAAAAGGAAAAAAATCTTTTTCCAGGACAAGTTTATTTCCGTTTATGCTGAGATATGTTGAAGGATCAACCAGCTTGCCTTCATTTACTTCAAAAGCCTGTATAAAGGTTCCGTTTTCTCCTTTTGCTGTTAAACCGTTTTCTTCAAATTGTTTGCTGATGTATTCATAAGCAATCTTTTCTCCCGCGGTTCCGGTTCTTCTGCCTTCCAGTTTATCATCTGCCAGGTAACCAATATGCGTTTGAAGATTTGCAATTACAACCTTATCAGCTTTTTTTAATTTTTGCGCCGAACCAACAGTAGAAATAAGTATAGCAAGCCAGAGAATACGTTTCATGTAAATATGTTTGGTAAAGAGTTACAAAGGTAACTTAGTGCAGGGCTAAATATGTAAATAGAATGTAAAATTTAATCACATTACCTGTTGAATAATTCCGCATTGCTACTTCAACTTTCTTAATTCGTAACCATATGAAGGGGTTTTACAGTTATTTTTGCACTCACAAATTTTGACAAAACAGATAAACATAGCATTAGTAGGTAATCCCAATAGTGGAAAAAGTTCGTTGTTTAATTATTTGACCGGTTTAAATCAGCAGGTGGGTAATTTCCCGGGTGTAACGGTTGATAAAAAAATGGGACAAAGTAAAATAACGCCGGGGCTGAATGCAACCGTTATTGATTTGCCGGGTTCTTACAGCTTATATCCCAAACGGAGTGATGAGTGGGTGGCGTATAAGGTTTTATTAAATCAGGATGAAACCATTAAACCAGATATGGTTTTACTGGTTGCTGATGCAAGCAATCTGAAACGCAATCTTTTGTTCTGCTCCCAGATCATTGACCTGGGTATTCCGGTGGTTGTGGCGCTTACCATGATGGATATTGCCAAACGTAAAGGAACACAGATTGACATTTCAGGACTGGAAAGAGAATTGGGCGTGCCCATAGTACAGATCAACCCAAGAAAAAATAAGGGGCTTGAACAGTTAAAAAAAATAATTGAACAATCTGCTGAAAATTTATACCAGCCACCTGCCCGTGATTTTATCGATAATACTGCACTGGCAGAAAATGCCATTGAAAAAGTAAAAGATCATTATCCGGAAATCAGCAACTATACTGCCATCCATTACCTTATCAATCACGAACACTTTTTGCTGGATGATGGCATGCAGGATACCATTGAACAAATTGAGATTGATAATAAATTTAATCCTACCAAAACACAGGCCGAAGAGATCATGCAGCGCTATGGACACATTAAGCATATCATGCAGCAAACAGTTGTAGAAGCTGATCCGTTGCAGAAAGCCATGTTCAACGAAAGGCTTGATGATATTTTGTTACACCGCAGATGGGGTTATATTATCCTGCTGGTTGTTTTGTTTTTACTTTTTCAAAGTGTGTTTTGGGTAGCTAAATATCCAATGGATGGTATTGAATGGATATTTGGCGAGTTTGGAGGATTTCTCAGTAATGCTTTGCCGGTTGGCTGGTGGAGCGACCTGCTAATTAATGGTGTGCTGGCAGGGTTGAGCGGTATCATTATTTTCATTCCGCAAATCATGATCCTGTTCGGACTGATAACGGTTTTGGAAGATACAGGCTATATGGCACGAATCAGTTTTCTTACAGATAAACTCATGCGTAAAGTTGGGCTGAATGGCAAAAGTGTAATGCCGATGATCAGCGGCTTTGCCTGTGCGGTACCGGCCATCATGAGTGCCAGGAATATTGAGAATAAAAAAGAGCGGTTACTTACCATCATGATCACGCCACTGATGAGCTGCAGTGCAAGGCTACCGGTATATACGATTTTGATTGCACTGGTTATTCCATCGAAAGTATATTTTGGATTTTTAAGTTTGCAGGGTTTGGTAATGATGGGCCTGTACCTGATGGGAACTGTAATGGCACTCATTGTTGCCTGGGTAATGAAATGGTTTATTAAAAGTACAGAGCGTAGTTTTTTTATTTTAGAACTGCCAACCTACCGGGCACCCAGGTGGAAGAACGCTTTTACTACTATGATTGAGAAAGCAAAAATATTTGTGTTTGATGCCGGTAAAGTAATTATGATGATCAGCCTCCTGCTTTGGGGATTGAGCACTTATGGACCAAAACAAAAAATGGCCAATGTTAGTGCTAAATACGAGCAACTGATAAAAGAAAATCCCCAACAGGCAGCCGAATTAAACAAACAACGGAAAACTGAATTACTGCAAAGCTCTTTTGCAGGTACACTGGGCAAAGCCATTGAGCCTGCTATCCGCCCCCTCGGATACGATTGGAAAATCGGTATTGCTCTGATAACATCTTTTGCTGCAAGGGAAGTTTTTGTAGGGACTATGGCAACGCTTTACAGCGTGGGCGAAGATGCCGATAGTAACAACAATACTTTACGTGAAAAAATGGCCGCTGCTGTAAGAGCAGATGGTACTAAAGTGTATAACCTGGCTACGGGTTTATCCTTATTGATATTTTATGTGCTGGCCATGCAGTGCATGAGTACATTGGCTGTTGTAAAAAGGGAAACCCGTACCTGGAAATGGCCGATGATACAATTGGTTTATATGACGGGTTTGGCCTACCTGATGAGCTGGCTGACTTATATAATTTTTGTATAAGTGGGTCATTAGTCTTTTGGCCTAAAACAAATAGCTTTTTACCAATCCACTGCATAACTTATCCTGTTCTTTACCTGCGGATAAATTTTCCGGTATAATTCATTTAATACATCTTCCTTGCGTGGTTCATTATAACGGGTATTATTTACCAGTGCCCAGTCATTAGCACTCAGTGCACGGCTGTCGCCTGAATAGGTTGCATGTTCTTCCTGCCATTGATAATCTTCGCGGTAGGTAGTGTTGCTGATGTTCTTACGGCTTGCAGCGTCTGTAATATTCACTTCCATTTCGCCACGGGCTGTAAAAAACTGCCTGCTTATATTAACGGTTGCATATACCGTTTGATAAACCGGCTTGCCGGAACTATCCCTGCTTACTTCTATCTGCTTACTTGCGTTGCGGCGGTAGCTGCTGGTTTGTGGCCTGGGTATGTACATGTTTCTCAATGTAAGGTCAACCACCCAATCAGGTTGTACATTATCACGCCTGGCTTCCCAATCGGTGTAAAAACGGGCCGGATAACGGCTGCTGTTTTTACCGCCAAGCTCCCTTACCAGTGTTTGCTGAAAATATTCATTACTGTAATTATAACCATAGTTACCCCAGCCGGTATTAAAGAAAAAGGAATTATCCTGCACTGGATTTATCTGCACATTCACAATGGCATTCCGGTATGCCTCATCTGTTTTTGATTTGGCATCTTTATAATCAACAACCCACCTGTCAGATTTTTTAAAATAATTCCAGGCTTTTTTTGCATTATCCCTGCCGGGTTTATTTAAATACAGTTCAGCCTCTGTATAATAGTCTCCGGCTGCCTGCTGCTTTAAGTCATAAATAGTTTGCTGGTAATTAACGGGCGTAACCAAACGGGCAGCTGCATCCACTTCATTGATGGCATCATGCATGTTCTGCAGCACTGTATATTCATCAATGATTTTATCCCAGCGGCTTATTTCCCTGGAACCTGTATAGCTGTTTATCTTTCTCAAGTGCCGCTGTTGAGCCAGGTCGTATAGAACCGGCAGGGCAGTTACAGCGGCTGTATCGTTGCTGTGTTTCTTTAAAGTCTTTATGGCATCGTAAAGCGTATTATCATCGCCACTGCGCTCTAAATAATTTTTGCTGGTTTTACAGCTTACAAAAACCAGCAAACTTAATACTGTGTAAAAAATATATTTCATGATGTTGTCCTCCTTATAATAATATACGCAATCTAAATACCAGAGTTACTTGTAATTTTTATGTTATAAAAAAATTAACAGCGGAGTGAATATTTTAAATGGCTTTAAGCAATCAATTCATTATTAATTAAGCAGATTTTAAAATAAAATGGCTGTTTACTCAGGAAGAAGGCGATAATTCCACCACTCAACCCCCGTTTTTAACCATTTGTCAAATCCGCACATTTCTATAAAAATATTTTTATTCCCCAAAACTCAATACAGTAAAGGGTTTTAAAGGAAACTGGCTAATATTCAGCGCCAGCTACTATAAAAAATATGGTATTATGTGTTGCATAGTACTAAAATTCTATTATCTTTGTGTCAGAGATGGAGAAAAAGGTATAAAAAAGGCAGAACCGGTATAAAAAGCCTGAAAGACCCCAAGCCCCAGTTTCTAAAAAAAGTATAGCCATGAATAATTTATTTTTCGAAAAAAACCTTAACAAGACTTACTGCTGCAGCAGTGCCATTGATAAGGTTAAAAAATTGAAGCCATGAACATTGATAACACAGCCAGCCAGATGCGAAAGGGAGTTCTGGAGTTTTGCATCCTCTCTATTATAAAAGAGGGTGAAGCCTACCCTTCGGATATCATTGAAAAAATGAAGGCGGCCAACCTGAACATCCTGGAGGGTACATTGTACCCCCTGCTGACAAGGCTTAAAAATGCAGAACTTTTATCGTATCGCTGGGAAGAAAGTACCAGCGGCCCACCACGTAAATATTTTTCCCTCACCGACAAGGGGGCTGAATTTTACAAAGAACTTGAAACAACCTGGTTTGAACTGGCTAACGCCGTAAGGGCGCTAACCCGAACCGAACAGGAACCAATTGATAACAACAACTTCAACAACCCCCAATAAGAAAAAGTATAGCCATGATTTTTTGTTGGAACCAATCAACTAACGAAACGAAAAAACTAAAGCCATGAAACAAGTAATAAATATCAACTTCCAGGGACGTGTGGTTCCGATAGAAGTAACAGCATTTGACCTGCTGAAAAATTATACTGAAAGCCTGAACCGGCACTTTGCCAACGAAGAAGGTAAAGAGGAGATCATCAATGATATTGAAAGCCGTATCGGTGAACTGTTCCAGCAAAGAATAAACAAAGGAGCTACCTGTATAACAGAAGATGATGTAAATGCTATTATTAAAAACATGGGCAGGCCCGAAGAGTTTGAAACCATGGATGATACACAGACCGCTTCAGCAACCTCATCTGCCGGACAGCAGGAGTCAACAGGCAGCAGCAGTTCATCAACAGGACATAAGAGATTATTCCGTAACGAAAACGATAAAGTACTGGGTGGTGTATGCAGCGGCCTTGCCAACTATTTTAATATTGATGTGGTGGTTGCACGTATCATTTTTGTGATCCTGTTGTTCTCAGGAATTGGGTTTTTAACCTATATCATCATGTGGATTGCTGTACCAAGCAGTTCTACAGAACAGATTGGTGGTTCCCGCAGAAAATTATTCAGGGATCCGGATGAAAAAATGATTGGCGGTGTGTGTAGCGGTATAGGGCATTATTTTGGAATCCATCCATGGATACCAAGGACATTATTCCTGCTTCCCTTTCTTTCTTTTCTTTCACGCTGGGGCCACTGGGGCGGTTTCTGGGATTTTGGTGATGTGATCCGCTTTACATTCAGCCCAACATCATTGATCGTGTATATTATATTATGGATTGTGATACCCGAGGCGCTGAGTACTTCTGAAAAACTGGAAATGAAAGGAGAAAAAGTGGATATGAATTCCATTAAGGCTTCGGTAATGGAAGAGATGAAAGGTGTAGGTAAAAAAGCCGAAAAATTTGGAAAGGAAGCATCAACTGTCATTAATGAAAAGGCCAGTGCAATGGCAAGTGATGTGAAAAACTTTAGTAAAAGAAACCGTGGTGGCCTGGGTAATGTGATTGCTATGATTGCAAAAATATTCGCCTACTTTATTATAGGCTGCGTATGTTTTGCTTTTGTAATGGCATTGTTTGGCCTGGGTGTTTTTTCGGTGGGTATTTTTCCACTGAAGGATTATGTGTTGCGTGGTGGCTGGCAGAATTTTTATGCCTGGGGTACATTGATCTTATTTATTGCCGTACCTATCATCGCCATCATTACCTGGTTAATAAGAAAGATTGCCCGTATAAAAAACAACAGCAGGATCCTGAGTTTTACTTTTAGCAGCCTGTGGGCAATAGGATGGGTATGTATCATATTGCTGATCAGCTCAATTGTCCGTGATTTTAAATCTCCCAGCCGTCTTGATGAACAACCGGTTGAGTTAGTCAACCCTCAAGTAAATAAAATGGTGGTTACTTCATCACTGCCATTCACCAAAAAATACTATGGCCGCAACTGGATCCGTTTTGAACCTTTTGAAAATTTGATTGATGAGGATACAGCTTATGTGAGAAATGTGTATGTAGAGATTACAAAATCGCCCAATGACAGCTTCCAGGTAACGATGAAGAAAATGGCAAGGGGTAATACCAGGGCTGATGCAAACAGCCTGGCCAGGCTGATAAAATTTGAAGTGGAGCAAAAAGATTCCATACTGTTACTGGAGAAGGGAATTGCTATTAATAAAACAGATAAGTTCCGCAACCAGATGATCGTAATTACAGTATATGTTCCGGTGGGTAAACAGGTCAGGATTAGTAAAGGAATTGGCTGGCCGGTACACATAGGAAGCCGTAACTGGGATGATAACTGGAACAATGATTATTATGACGGAGAGCAGGATATCAGGTGGCAGTCAGACGTAGATTATACCATGAAGGAAGATGGGTTGTATACACTTGATGGAAGAAAAGCTGATGGCTGGAATGATAAGCGCAAACAGAAAAAGACATCGGATACAAATGCGGATGAAGATGATAATTACCGGTATAATAATGAGCCTTTAAATAAGATTGATTCTATTAAAATAAAACTGGAAAACGAAAAGCAGCGGGTAAAGGATTCTTTGGAGAAAGCGAAGGAAAAAATTGAGCAGCAGCTGGAGAAGTTTGGAAATAACAGTGATAACCCGGTGCCGCTGAGTGCACAATCACCTTTTAATAACCCGGTGATGAATATCAATTAGTAACCTGGTTACAAACATGTAAAATAACCAAATGAAAAAGCAATTTGCTTTACTGTTGCCGGGTTTATTTTTGATGCTTGTGTTTTCATCCTGTTTCAGGGATCATAATATTTCAATTTCTGTATCAAACAGTGAAGATGTTTACCAGATGACAGCAAGGTACCCGAAATATAAAACCCGTAAAGTTGAACAGATGCTCGGTGAATTTCTGGAAGATATCAGCTCCCGGTCTTATAAACACAGGCGTTCGGGCTATGAAATAACACTTGATGATATGTCTGTCATGTATTTGAGATCGGACCCCGGGAAACTGAAAATAAGAATCGACAAAACAGAAAACCGGGAAACTTGCTGTACTAAAGCAGAAGAAATATGTGAAGAAATAAAGAGAGTTTTGGCTGATGATAATTAGATAGCTGGATAAAATATTAAAAAGAGCGTTTCAATAGTTGAGTTGAAGTTGAAGCAAACATGATTCCACCCTGAAAAGGGTGGAATTTTTTTGCAATAAAATCTTTTAATATACGTTTTGATTAAGCTTACACCATGACTGTAAACAAATGCCGGCAAGAAATAAACATATATGTTATTCGTACAGCCTTTATATAAAGGCTTTTTTGTTTTGTATATGCCTTACATGGTTTTCAAAAAAAAATGTTGCCCAAGCTCCCATTACAGCTATTACCTATGCCGGAAGCGGTGTTCCTTTAAATACTGAAAGCAATATAAAGGGAGCAGGCTATATTTTTTCTCAATGGATAAGTTTAGCAAACTTTACCGTTAACTACGCTACAAGCCCTGGCGATGATGTGGTTAGTATTACAAGTTTTAATGCAGCAGGCGATAATTATATTCCTATAACATTTCCAAATGCATTTGCAAAAGTGAGAAGGGTGGCAAATGCAGATATAAAAGACAACAGGAACTTTATTACTTACTGGAACAGGTGTTCTTCTTTTCCTCCTGTCGGCGATATTATCGGCATTTTTAATTGCCTGGCACCCAAAGTTGTTTCTATGGAAGCTTCCCTTTTAAGCAACAATATCAACAGCGGTTACGATAATGTTTTCAGCAATTCAATATCTGCACCACATTACAATAATATTGAAAGGGTAGATTTTATTGTACCGAATGGCTTTGTGGCAACCGGCACGCCAAACAAAGCAGGGTTTACTGTTTTTGACCGCGGGGTTGGTGATACATTTAAGATTGCAGCCATAACAGCTGTGGATGCATCACACAATCCAACGGCTTATAAAACATTAGTAACGGTACCCACAGCGAGGTTTACAGCGGGGGGATTATTACCGTCGAGCTTTGATTATATCATTTTTGTTTCCGATCCCCTTGTTGCATCCGGTGAATTACGGCCATCTACAAAGAGCAACCAGAATATAAGAGGTGCCTATATCAGCCTGCAGGATTTAGGCATCGGGGTTTACGAAACTGTTTATGGCTATTCCTTATTTGCCCAGGATGTTAACCCGGCATTGGGGCATGTATTAACCGACCCCTCTACTTTTCCTGTAGATACAAACTCGGGTAATTGTTTAGACCTGCTCAATGTAAACAGCCTGTTCCAATCGGGTATTGTAATTCTTCCCATTAAGCTTGGCTCTTTTACCGGCTTTTTTAATAAAAGAAACAAAACAGTTGATCTGAACTGGACAACATCTCTTGAACAGGGCTTAAAAAATTTCACTATAGAAAAAAGCGAAAACGGCACTGACTGGAAAAGTGCCGGTTATGTAAACGGCTCAGGCAATATTTCGGGGGCTGAATATTCTTTTGCAGATAACAACCTGTCAGCTTCTGCTAAATCATTTTACCGGTTGAAGATGATAAATGATGACGGCAGTTTTCAGTATTCCAATATTGTGCTTATTCAACTGCCTTCCAGTAAAGAAATTAATTTAATAACCGGAGAAAGCAGCCTGGTTATAAAGACTGAGTTAAAAATAAAAACAGCCCGCCTTATTGATATGTCGGGTAAGGATGTGCAGCCTGAAAAAAATAAGTTATCAGGCGTTGATATTGAATTCTCCCTGAACACACTTCCATCAGGTATATATATTGTTGTACTGGTTGATGAAAACAATAAGCCTTACTCTAAAAAATTCATGAAGCTTTAGTTTGTAAAAACATTTCCAGAATCTTCTTACAATTATTATACAAATTGGTTTTTGCATGATATACCTATCAGGAAGATGATTGGATTATTTTAGACGTATAACCTGTATTATTCACCAGGTGGCTAAAACTTTAGGTTTAATATCGCAATGCTCCTTAACTTCGCAACACAAAAACAAGCTTAATGAAATCTACCCCTTTTACAAAAAAACATATTGCCCTGGGCGCTAAAATGGCTGAATTTGCAGGCTATAATATGCCCATCAGTTATTCAGGCATTAATGATGAACATGCAGCAGTAAGAAACAGTGCCGGTGTTTTTGATGTAAGTCATATGGGAGAATTTATTTTAAAAGGAGAAAATGCACTGGACCTTATCCAGCGGATTACCAGTAACGACGCATCTAAATTAACAGCCGGGAAGGCACAATACAGTTGTTTTCCTAATAAGGATGGAGGCATTGTAGATGACCTGATCGTATACTGCCTGGAAGAAAATAGTGCCTATATGTTGGTGGTAAATGCCAGTAATATTGAAAAGGACTGGAACTGGATTCAGCAGTTTAACGATAAGAAAGTGGAAATGCATAACATTTCAGATAAAACAGCACTGCTTGCCATACAGGGTCCCAATGCAACAAAAATGTTGCAGCCACTTACCGGTATGGATATCATGAACCTGAAATATTACACATTCACTAAAGGAACATTTGCCGGGGTTGAAAATGTTTTGGTAAGTGCAACAGGTTATACCGGAGCAGGTGGTGTTGAGATTTATTTTGAAGATAAGGGAGATGATGCAGAAAAAATATGGGATGCCATTTTTGAAGCCGGAAAAAAAGGAGGCATAAAACCAATTGGTCTCGGGGCCAGGGATACGCTGCGCCTGGAAATGGGATATTGTTTATATGGAAATGACATTGACGATACCACCTCGCCGCTGGAAGCGGGCCTGGGATGGATAACAAAATTCAGCAAGGAATTTACCAACAGCAAATACTTTGAAAAACAAAAGGCAGCAGGGCTTACTAAAAAACTGGTTGGCTTTGAAATGCTTGAGAAAGGTATTGCCAGGCACGATTACGAAATAAAAGATGCAGATGGAAATGTGATCGGTAAAGTTACATCAGGAACGCAATCTCCAACGCTGGGTAAGGCAATCGGTATGGGATATGTTGCTGCCGGATTTGCTGCAGTAAACAGCGAGATTTATATCAGCGTGCGTAATACCTTAATAAAAGCCAATGTGGTAAAGATGCCGTTTGTATAATGGATATTAATATGCCTAAAATTCATTTAACTTCTTTTATCAATGCGCCGGCCGAAAGAATATTCGACCTGAGCCGGAGCATAAACCTGCATAAAATTTCTGTTGCATCTACAAACGAAGAGGCTGTTGGCGGCGTTATCTCTGGTTTGATAAAGGAGAATGAAACCGTAACCTGGCAGGCAAGACACCTGTTTAAAACAAGGCAGTTTACATCTAAAATAATAAAGATGCAACGGCCTGATTTTTTTATAGATGAAATGGTAAGAGGCGATTTTAAAAGTTTCCGTCACGAACATCATTTTAAACCGGCAGATAACGGAACAATCGTTATTGATATCATTGAGTTTGAAAGTCCTTATGCAACAATTGGAAAAATAGCCAACAGCCTTTTTCTTAAATCCTACATTGAAAAATTTTTGAAAAAAAGAAATGCGGTCATTAAGGAATATGCCGAAACACAAAAATGGAAGGCAATTCTGATTTAAAAATTAAGCAATGCAAACCAGCAAACCCGAATTATATACCTGCCTTTCGCCGTCACTTTTAGATTTGTATGAGGTTGATAAAAGCATTGTTGTGATCATAGATGTACTCAGGGCAACATCTACCATTGCCACTGCTTTATATAATGGCGCTAAAGCCATCATTCCTGTTGACAGTGTTGCCGAATGTATCCGTATCGGAAAACAGATTGACAGTATTACTGCAGGAGAACGTGACGGTAAAATTGCAGAAGGCCTGGAAAACGGAAACTCTCCTTTTGAATATCCAAAAGAATTTATAGAAGGGAAGACGCTGGTTTTAACTACCACCAATGGCACCAAACTGCTGCACATGGCACTGGATAAAAATGCGAAAGCCATTATTACCGGATCGTTTCCTAATCTTTCAGCCGTATGTGATTATTTAGTTAGCCAAAACCAACATGTTATTTTGGGTTGTGCCGCCTGGAAGAACAGGGTGAATATAGAAGATACTTTATTTGCAGGAGCTGTTATTCACAGAATCGGGCAGCATTTTAATATTAATTGTGACTCTTCTCAGATTGCAGCCACTATGTATGCCGACGCCCAACCTGATCTGTATACATTTATGCAATCAAAAAATGCTTCACATTATCAGCGCCTCACAGGATTCGGACTGGAAAAAGATATTCGTTATTGTTTAACAGAAGATGCTGCAAACATTTCAGTTGTATATGAAGAAGGAAAGCTGCTTGCCAGGCGGATTCAGTAATTCAGGGTATCTCTTTAACATAATATTTTTGCTAATCTTTCCTTTACATTATATCCCTCCCCATTTTTTCGCTATTTTTGCAAATTGGCTTTTTCAGACTGAGCCAATGTACTATCATCATTAAAACTGATTTGCAAATTGGCATTACCGCACCTTATTAAATATGTATATAACAATGGTTCCGATGAAGTGATCCGGCGTGGAAAAAAAATTCATTCCATGGGATTTGTGGAACTGGTTGAACATGACCAGCTCATGGCTGGCGTTGTGTTTCGTGTTAAGGACGACAGCTATAGTACTTTTTATAAAGTGTATATCCAGAAATATACAGATGCCAAAACCATCAGTGTACGTTGTTCCTGTCCTTATAATATCGGTGATATATGCCGGCATGAAGCAGCTGCATTGATCCGTTTGCAGGATATGGTTGACAAAAATATGCTGGGCAATACCAGCATACAGTATAACCAGCGGCATACCGTAGCCAAGATGAAGCATATCGAGTTAAAAATGATCAAGCTCCTGTCTTCGCCGGGTATTTATGCCGAAGCTGAAAATCTTTTACGCAGTACAAAGGCAAATATTTTAAAGGCAGCTGATGAACGTGTGGAAGCAGAATTGAATATAGATGGTGAAACTTTTCCGTTGGTAATTCAGAAGAATGATGAAAGGAATTTTGATACTTCCTGTAAATGTGGCGAGACTGAACATCCTTTGTGCGAACATAAAACTTTATTATTCCTGCAACTGCTCGATGCCTATGGCAATAATTATTTTGATTCGATCCGTAACTGGGATAAGGAAAAAAACAAACTGCTCCAGATATACGGCTATAGCCTGGAAGATGACCTGGTTGACAAATTTGAGTTTACTTATAAAGACGGAAAACCATTTTTAAAAGTACTTGACAGCTCTATTAAAAGAGTGGCTGCAGGTACTGTGGCAGCACGTCCGGCAGAATCGTTTATTATTCCGGATATACCTAAGGAAGAAGTGGCTGTGGAAGAGCAACCTTCAAAAAGACTTGGTATTGTGTTTAATTTTAACGCAACCACCTATCCATATTTTGAAGTGGATGCTATACAGGGTGATGCAGATGAGGATAATGTAAAATATACCGGTAAAACAGAAAAACTTGATCTAACAAAATTTGTAGATACAGAACTGTTCAGCGAAGAAGACAAACAATTATTACAGCAGGTACGTAAATTACAAGGTCCCGAAATAAATAAATACCTCGACCGTAACTCTCCCTTCAGCGGTATCTGGGAAAATATTATCCATACTGATGGGGATGATCTGCCCGAGGAAACGAAAGCATTGATAGCAGAATACCTGCAGCCAAAGCTGAAGAAAATTTTTGAAGAACAATCAGCAAATCATTTTATTTTTTATCTGCCGCAGGCAAAGGCGTTTACTACCGCCAACCTGCTGGAGATAGAATTAAGCGACCATTTTATTGCACCGGTTTTTAAAGTGCTTGCCAAAAACAATCATTATGAAATTGCCTGTACCGTTAAAATGCAGAACGATACAATGCCTTTTACAGATAACGAATGTAACAGCAGCCTGGTCTTTTTGCACGACGAGATACTTTACCTCTGGCAAAAACCGGAAGATATCCTGCAGGCAGAAAAATTTCTGAAAGAAGGAAATATACAGCTGAGTAAAGATAACTGGGCTGAAAAAATGCAGAAAATAATTCTGCCGTTAACCAAAGAGTACCAGGTGGAATTTGATAAGAGCCTGGTGAAAGAAGTTAAAAGCGGTGAGCCCGAAGTAAAACTGCAGTTGCAGGAAAAAGGTGACTATCTTGTCTTTCAGCCTGTATTCAGTTACAAAGGTTTTCAAACAAAAGCTTCAGATAAAGAAAATATCATTATCCCGGATGGAGATAAGATACTGGTTATAGAAAGAAACAAAGAAGCAGAAGAAAATTTCATACAAAAACTGGAAAACCTGCATTCCATGTTTGTACGGCCGGATGATAATAAAAACAACCTGGTATTAAAAGGGGTGGATGTTTTGCGCAATAACTGGTTCTTTTTGTTTGTAGATGCCATGCAGGAAATGAAGGTGCCGGTGTTTGGTTTTGAGGCGCTTCGTAATTTCCGTTTCAATACAGCCAGGCCCAATACACATATACATGTAAGCAGCGGCCTCGACTGGTTTGATGCTAAAGTAGAGATAGAGTTTGGTGAACAGCGGGTTGGTATTGATGATATAAAAAATGCACTGGTAAATAAACAGTCCTTTGTGCAATTAGGTGATGGCACTTTGGGTATACTGCCCGACGAGTGGCTGAAAAGATATTCCCTCTTATTTAAAGTTGGCGATGGCCGTAACAACCAGTTACGTTTATCAAAGTATCACATGAGTGTGATTGATGAACTGTATGAGAACAGGGATGAAAAGGAATTAAGTTTTGAACTGGATGAAAAATATGAACGGCTTAAGGAATTTAAAAATATTCCTGAAACTGCGGCGCCAAAACATTTACAAACCATATTGCGCCCTTACCAGGTATCGGGCTTTCAATGGTTAAACTATCTGAACGATGTGGGCTGGGGCGGTATTTTAGCTGATGATATGGGTTTGGGTAAAACCATACAGGCTTTGAGTATGCTGCATCATTACAAAGAGGTAAATGGTTCATTAACGGCGATAGTGGTTTGCCCTACAACACTGATCTATAACTGGAAAAATGAGGTTGAAAAATTTGCATCGTCGTTAGACTGGCATATACACCATGGAAGTGTGCGAAGCCGGAGCACAGAAGAATTGCAAAAACACAATATTATCATCACTACTTATGGTACATTAAGAAGTGATATCCAGCTACTGCTAAAAGTAAACTTTGATTATGTGATACTGGATGAAAGCCAGGCTATAAAAAATCCGGCATCAAAAGTGACACGGGCAGCGTGTTTGCTAAACGCAAAAAACAGGCTGTGTATGAGTGGTACACCCTTGCAGAATAATACCTTTGATATTTTTGCGCAAATGAATTTCCTGAATCCGGGTTTATTGGGTAATATGGAATTTTTCAGAAATGAATTTGCAACTCCTATTGATAAATTCGGGGAGCAGGAACAAAAAGATCATTTACGGAAATTGCTTTTCCCTTTTATTTTACGGCGTACAAAAGAACAGGTAGCCAAAGACCTTCCTGAAAAAACAGAAACCATCCTGTTTTGTGAAATGGAAAAAGAGCAGCGTAAGATTTATGAAGCATACCGCAACAGTTACCGGGAAAAAATTATGGGTACCATTGACAACCAGGGTATCGGCAGATCTCAACTTACCATTTTGCAGGGGCTGATGAAACTGAGGCAGATCTGCGACAGCCCCGCTATTTTAAATGAAGAAGAAAAGTATCCCAATCATTCTATCAAGCTGGAAGAACTGGCCAGGGAAATTGAAGAAAATATCGGTGATCACAAGGCATTGATCTTTTCGCAGTTCCTGGGAATGCTCGGATTGATAAAAAAGAAACTGATAAAAGACAATATACCTTTTGAATATTTTGACGGAAGCACATCTGCACCGGACAGGGAGAAAGCCATTCAGAATTTTCAGAATAACGAGGAGTGCAGGGTATTTCTTATTTCACTTAAAGCAGGTGGCGTAGGGTTAAACTTAACAGCAGCTGATTATGTTTATATTGTTGATCCCTGGTGGAATCCTGCAGTAGAGCAGCAGGCTATTGACCGTACGCACCGGATAGGGCAAACCAAAAATATTTTTGCTTACCGCATGATATGTATCGATACTATTGAAGACAAGATTCTGCAACTGCAGGAACGTAAACGTAAATTAGCCAGTGAACTGATTGCAGATGACGCCAGTTTTGTAAAAGCCCTTTCCAAGGCAGATGTGGAGTATTTATTCAGTTAATTACTGAAAAAGCTTAAAGCCGGCATTTATTTCCGGGTATTCAAACAGCATGGCACTCTTAAGACGTAATAAAATCTTTCAGTCGCTTAAATTCCCTGTTATTACTGGATTGAAACAGACTTTTGAAGGCTTCGCCTACAAATTTTAAAACTGTACTTAATGTACTGCGGTGAGTGGGGGTATAGTTTTTCATAATTCGGATTTTGAATTTCAAAAATACAAACACTTCATATAGATTGTCAAGAGCATTTTTGCTGATTTTTAAGTTAGGTAATTTCCGAAAAGGTTTTAGTTATTTTACGGCAGGGCTGTCAAACTTACGTTTAAAACGCTTGTTCTTTTTATAATATCTAATCGGATATATATCGGGGTTCTGCCTAATCCTGTCGATAAAATTTTTAATAGCCTGAACTACCACATGTGTGGATTGTGTTTGATTCTTGGGTTTATTCATAGAAAATTGCTTTGTATTAAACGTAACGAACACATCTGTATATTATTGCATAGATGAGCCGGTTTTTTGAAAACCTGGCTCATCTATGGAAATAAAGGAATATTATGATCCCAAAGAATTTACTTCGGGCAAGGGAACAAAGCAGGATGCGATGATCCAGCCAAGCAGTACAATAAAGACAATGGTTTCTGTTTTTGAAAGCTCAAGGCGTAAATATTTTTTCATAATCTTTAATTTTAATTGTTTGTAATAAGACGGGATGATGATTCTTACGTTTAATTAAAAAAAGATGATAAGGGTTTCTTAAGATTTTTTTAACGGACTTTCATTCTCCGGAGTTATTAAACCCTTTCGATACTATCTTTAATAAACTGTTCCGGATATTATTTTCATGACATTAAAACCTGTTATAAATAAGATCAGTATTTACCCGGTAAAATCACTGGATGGGATTTCTCTGCAAAAAGCTCAAATAGGAAATGGAGGCTGTTTGCTTCACGACAGGGAATATGCCATTAAAGACAGCGATAACAGGTATATTAATGGTAAAAAAAATGCATTGGTTCATTTATTAAGAATGAATATAGATATTGAAAACGGGGTAATTTTTTTCAGGCACGAAACAGAAACCGGCTGGCATGAATTTGATTTGCAAAAAGAGAAAGCTAAAATAGATGATTATCTTTCTTCGTTCTTTAATAGATCCGTAGCTCTTTTTAAAAATACAACCGGAAGGTTTTTAGATATCCCTGATAAAAGTGGCATGACCATTCTTTCCACTGCCAGCCTGCAAACAGTTGCCCATTGGTTTAACGATATGGACCTTGAGGAAACAAGGAAAAGATTCAGGGCAACTTTGGAAATTTCTGGTGTGCCTGCCTTTTGGGAGGACCGGCTTTTTTTTGAAGAAGGTACGGCGATAGCATTTAAAATTGGGGATGTAAATGTATTGGGGGTGAGCCCCCGGGCAAGATGTGTTGTGCCAACCCGGCATCCGCAAACCGGCGAAGTGATACCTGGGTTTCAAAAATCATTTGCAACTTACAGAAAAGCGGAGCTTCCGCAATGGTCTGCTTTGAATAACTATAATCATGCCTATCATCTATCTGTTGACTGTTTTATTCCGCCATCCGAATTTGGTAAACAGATAGCAGTTGGGGATGAGATCAAGATCATCGGAAAGAAAAGTTTCCCTACTTTCACCCAAACATAAATGGACATACTCTTAACCATATTAAAAGAAATGATACAGGCTCACCCAAACTCAAATTTTGTAAACAGCCTGTACCAGCAATACTGCAACCGCGGAGGGCTCAGTAAAAAACAACTGGAAGGTTTGCACAGCAAGGCTTTAAAAACTGAGTCAGTATCTCAAAGTAAAATAGCCACTTTAGAAGCCATCATTAAAAGAAAGCCAACGAGGGAAAGGGCGGCAGCAACTATTTCGGCTCCGTTACCGGTAAAAGATGAAACGACGGGTAAAATGCTTTCAGAGATTCTTGCAAAATATCCACAGCACAAAAGGGTATTGTTTCTGCAATCGAAATACAATAACAATGAAAATATTTCTGCAGCAGAAAAAACAGAGATAGAAAAGTTTAAGAAACTTTTGTTTAAATAGTTACTTACTCCTTCATAAAAACCTGTGCTGCAGCACTGTTCTTCAAAAAGATCAATGTTGTTCCGTTCTTATCTTTCAGGTAAACCATTTTTCTTGATTCGCCGCCAGCGGTTAATCCGTTATCTGCCGGAGAAACGGCTGTAAAATTTCCTTTGCCCGTTCCTTTTAAAAGCAAGGCAGATGTGGCATCGTAATTACCAACCATTACTGCAGGGTCATTTGAGTTGCCGCAAACCAGTATGTCTTTTATTCCATCATTATCTATATCATCAATAACAATATCATTAATGGTGGATAATTGTGCTTTTTCGGGAAAGGGAATAAAACGGAATGTGCCGCTGCCTTCATTAACCAATACGCCCGATTCAAAGAAATTGGTTCTGAACACATCCATATCTTTCTTTTCAGCTTCTGTAAAAATATCGTCCAGCGTTTTACCCGAATAATCCCTGTATCGTACAAACTTTTTCCGCATGGACGGCATCTGGTCCATTAGCTGATCGCGGCTGAACAAAGGGTAACATTTACCCTGTATATAATAACCAAGTACGGCATCATAACTTCCATTATGATCAAAGTCTTTTGCATAAATAGTGCAGGGCTCGTTTATATTTCCTTTAATGGTTGAATTTAAGCCCCTGTTTCCCATAACAAAATCCAGGTCGCCATCATTGTCAATATCCGCTGCTTTCATCGTATACCACCAACCGCTCAGTTCATCCATATTAACCAGGCTGTCTTTTTTTGAAGGCAATGTTATATGCACAGTATTTTGTCTTTTTTTAAATTGTCCGTTTTCAAATCCGAATATTTCAAGCGGCATCCACTCTCCGGTTATTGATAACTCCTTTTTACCATCACCGTCCACATCGGCCCATACGGCATGATTTACAATGCCGGGACTAAGTAATTCTTTTGCGTAAAGGTTTGTCACGTCTTTAAAAACCCCTTTGTTGTTTTGTAATAACATACATTTATCAGGCTTTGGAAAATTGCCGGGCAGCACATGTCCACCCACAAAAAGATCCAGATCACCATCGCCATCAAAGTCAAGTGAAATAACGCAGGATCCGTTAAACCCTGCCTTAGGCAATGCATTTACCGACCTGGTAAAATTTCCTTTCCCATCATTTATATACAACCGGTCCTGGTAAAGATTACTGCCTGCATTAAATTCGGCACCACCACTAACTATATACAGATCCATATCTTTATCACCATCTGCATCAAAGAACAAGGCACTCATATCTTCAAAAGCTTTATCGGTAATAAAAGCAGTTTGCTTTTTATCAATAAAACTGCCATTGGTATTCTGCAGCATCAGCTTTCCCTCAAAACCTGCTGCCCCACCAATATATAAATCTTCCCTGCCATCTCCATTTACATCAGCTTTTGCAAAATAAGGTCCCTTACGGCTGCATTTATATGGGATTAATGGCTCTCTTTTAAAATCAATAAAATCATTTTCGCTTTGCGTGTATTTTAATTTCCCGGCGTTACTGATATCTTTAAATCCTGCTTTTGATTTTGTGGCTGCTGTGCTGTTCAGTTTTACCGCATTCGATTCGTAGATGGTTAACTCCTGGTCTGTTTTTACATTATTGAGTACAATACTTTTTAGTCCCGGGAAAATAATTTCAACTTTAGGAATGACTGTTTCTGCAGCGGTGCCAACATGCAGCACATGCTCCATACTGGATAAGAAGCCACGCTGTGGATGATAATGTTGTAATTGTATTTGCCCCTTTGTATCAGTGAGTTTTACAACCGGGCCATATACTTCATCAAAAGATCCGGGGCTTTTATAAAACCTGAATCTTAAATAATGCGATGTGGCAGAAAGTTCCCTGGTATTATTTTTAAAAATAAAAGCAGGGCCATCTACATTATTTACTACCAGGTCCAGGTCACCGTCATTATCCAGGTCGGCATAAGCAGCACCATTACTGAAAGATGGCGGGGCATCACTCCATTTATCGGTGTAATTATCAAATTTTAAACTGCCGTTATTGTGATAAAAATAATTTTTAGTTGGCACAGAGGGGATACTTTGCAACCAGGCATTCAGGTCAACAGATTTTCCTGTGTTCATGGTGTTTATAATAGAGTCAAGTACAAAAACCTTATAATCCCAGTCTGTTATATCCCGTTTTAATCCATTGGTAACATACATGTCTTTCCAGCCGTCATTGTCAAAATCAACAATAAGCGGGGCCCAGCTCCACTCCGTTTCTGATACACCAGCATAGTTTGACATTTCGCTGAAAGTTCCGTCTGCATTGTTTAACTGAAGACTGTTGTGCGGATACTGGTAATACAAACCGTATTTAATCAGGAGTTCAAATTTGTCGTAGTTCTGGTTAACTGCAAAGAGTTGTTTTTGCCTTACCGGGTCTTCAACTGCCATATCTACAACAAAAATATCTTCATGCCCGTCGTTATTAAAGTCGCTGATATCAGAACCCATTGATGAAAAGCTCACATGCTTTATGTATTCAGAAAGCCTGTTGGTAAAAGTTCCATCCCGGTTATTGATATATAAAAAATCAGGCTTGTTAAAATCGTTGGCTGTATAAATATCTGGCCAGCCGTCTCCGTTAATATCAGCAATGGAAGCGCTTAGGCCAAAAGCATGATTGATAAGCCCCGCTTTTTTTGTAACATCAAAAAACTTTCCTCCGCGGTTTTCAAAAAGCCGGTCGCTTACATAAACCGTATTGGTATCCTCGGCGTAAACCACTTTGCCTTTTACCACCGTAGCAGGTATGGTCATGGATTTGCTGAAATCATCAGGATGATCTAAAAAATAAACATCCTTATCCCCGTCATTGTCGTAATCAAAAAAATAAGCCTGCATGCTGAAGCTTGCATCATCCAATCCCATTTCTGCAGCCTTGTCGGTAAACGTGAGGTTCTTATTATTTATATAAAATATTTTTTTTCTGAGTTTTGGGTCTTTAAATCCCGACTTGCAAATAAAAATATCCAGGTACCCGTCATTATTAATATCTACCATGCTGATACCTGTTTTAATTCCGTCAGCTCCGTTAACTCCCGCAGTCTCTGTAATGTCTTTAAATTGAAAGTTGCCCAGGTTCAGGTAAAGTTTATTACTGCCCAGGGTAGAAGAAAAATAAATATCAGGCAGCCCGTCGTTATTAATATCGCCAATACTTACACCTGCGCCCACGTAAAGGTTTTCGTAGAGGTACATAAACATCGTTGGCGTTTCAACAATATCATTTCTGAAATTAATGCCGGTGCTGCTTTGCGGCAGGAGCGTAAATTGCTTTATACCATTTGTCTGCTGTGCAGTTAAAGTAACGTAACAAAAACATAAGAGGAAAAAAATAACCAAACGGCGATAAAAATTTAGCATGATAAGTTTTTATTTGGTAACTGCTGAAGGATATAAAGTTTTCAACACATGGTTTCCTACTTCTCTTCCCTGTATAATACTGATACGTGCTGTTTCGGGGTAATGAATACCGCCATAAACACGACTCCAGCTCACTTCTTCAGAAGCTTCGTAAAATGATTTGAAATGGCGGGTATCATTGCCAAAAGGAATTTCTGTTTTATCGGTGAATTCAAAATGATCTCCAAATAAAGCTGTAAGAACTGTAGCAGCTGAATTAGATATAACTGCATGCCCGCTGGTGAATTCAGGAAATGGCGGAGTCTGTATATAAGGCTGCCAGTTCTTATCAACAAAATCATTGATCACTGTTATCGGACGAATAAGATTGCTCTTGAATTTTTCATCCCAGGAGCAGATAAAGGCATCATACAATGCAATGGAAGTAAGGGCATAGGCAAGAGAAGAACGGCCGACCGATTCATCTTTTTCCTGGCAGGCCTGTTTTGTGATCATAAGCCAATGGCCGCCCGGTGAAATTTTATGAATGAAATAATTCAGATGGCCAACATTTACTGATACATTGGGATTATCATCCCAGTATTTGGCAATTGCTTTTTGTACCGTATCAAGCTTATTCACAATTTCATATACCTCCATCATGGATTTATAAAAAACCGAATTCTTTTTCCTGCTGTAAGGCAGTTTATCTTTTGGTGAAAATTGTGAAGGAGATTTTAAAGTGTATGGCCGCATGGTATTCCAGTGCGGCTCAATTGCAGGGGCATAATCTGCCGGCGTGGGCTGCCAGGTACCCTGTTTATCTGATATAGAGAATCTTGGCATTCCCCTGGAAGGGCCGTAATTATCTTTTTTGGCCCAGAGTAAAATACTGTCAGCTACGGTACGGCCATACAATAAAGAGTTTTTTGTTTTTTCCGGATCTCCGTTCAGTAACAGCGAGTCTACAAATGCTTTACGCCAGTCTTCCAGCTTATACTCGGAGCCCACCAGGTTTTGTGCTACATATGAATAAGCGATGCAGGCTGCAATAAAATTATCAATTGTATTATCCTTAGGTGCGGCAGGAATTGTGTTGAGGCCATTTAATTTACCTGAAATTGCAGGTAAGTTTACATCATCCTGGCGGATACATTCATAAAAAGCGATATTGGGATATGAATATATCCGGCTGGCTACCGGTGGTGTAAAAAAATCAACCATTACCGTATTAACCAACAGCGAATTAAGCTCATGAAGTGTTTGGGCTTTGTTTTGAGCTTTAGCTGGCGTATTGTTTAAAACAATCAGGATGAAAGTAAAAAAAAGATTTCTTTTATTTGGTAAAGTAATATTCATTTTTAAATAGAATTGATGAATGACTTCACCAAATTTAAAAAAAAATGCTGTCTTATCACCTGTACACGCAAAATTGAGGATTAAATAGCAGTTATTGCATATTTGTCTGAGGATGACAGAAACTAATAAAGCTTCAGTCTTATTGCAGTAAAGCTTTTTCTTCTTTTTGTAGTTGACGGTCAAAAACAAATGTCCCAAATGGAATAATTGCAGCAGCAAACGCTTTGGCAAACCAGCCCATATTTTTTTTAAGTGTTCCCATTACTTCAAAAGCAAAATAAATAAATGCAATAAATAATGCGCCATGTATCCACCCGATAATTTTTACTGCTTCCGGTATTTGAAAAAGATATTTCAAAGGCATGGCGATTAATAACAAAACCAAAAACGATATTCCTTCAGCAATACCAATCATCCTGAAACGATGAACTAATTTTTCTTTTTTCATAGTTAGTAACTTATTTAATAATTAACCACCTGCTCCACAATTGATTCGGGTATTTCCCGCCACTCATACTGCTGGTTGCGCAGCTGTGGTTCAAAGCCGGCTTCTTTTATGGCTGTTTGAATAGTAGTACTTGTAAACCGGTGCGGAGCGCCGGCTGCACTAACCACATTCTCTTCAATCATGATGCTGCCAAAATCATTGGCGCCTGCATTTAAACAGATTTGTGCAACCTGTTTACCAACTGTTAACCAGCTGGCCTGTATGTTTAAAATGTTTGGCAGCATGATGCGGCTGATGGCAATCATTCTTATGTATTCCTCGGTTGTTGTTAAATTATGTACGCCGCGTATTTTAGCCAGCAGGGTGTCCACATCCTGGAAGGTCCAGGGAATGAATGCCAGGAAACCTTTTGCCGTAGCTGGTTTACGGCTTTGTACTTCCCTGATTTTAACCAGGTGCTCAAATCTTTCCTGTATGGTTTCCACATGGCCAAACATCATGGTAGCCGATGTGGTGATATTTAGTTTATGTGCTTCATGCATAATATCCAGCCATTCTTGTGCATCACATTTTCCTTTACTGATCAAACGCCGCACACGGTCGGTCAAAATTTCGGCTCCGGCTCCTGGTAAGCTGTCCATCCCGGCTTCCTTTAATGCCATTAATACTTCACGGTGTGTGCTTTTTTCCAGTTTGGTTATATGAGCTACTTCAGGAGGCCCAAGTGTATGTAACTTTATATTTGGATAAAGTGATTTAAGTTTTTTAAACAGGTTTACATAAAAACTTAACCCCAGTTCGGGATGATGGCCACCCTGTAACAAAAGCTGATCGCCGCCATATTTAATGGTTTCTTCAATTTTGGTTTTATAGGTTTCAATATCAGTAATATATGCCTCTGCGTGGCCGGGTATCCTGTAAAAATTACAAAACTTACAGTTGGCAATGCATACATTGGTGGTGTTTACATTCCGGTCTATCTGCCAGGTAACTTTCCCGTGAGGTACCTGCTTCTTCCTTAATTCATCTGCAACAAACATCAGTTCTGTTAAAGCAGCATTTTCATACATATACATGCCTTCCTCTATTGTAAGAAATTCAAAGGCTAATGCTTTTTTATATAACTCATTCAGATCCATATGCTCCTTTTGTGTAATAATCAACAAAAATACATCCAATAGGTTGTAAATTCGAAAAAGTGCTACATGAAAAAATTTTTTGCTTTCATATTGCCGGTATTTACGCTTGCATACGTACAGGCACAGGAACTATTACCCCAAGCCGAAGCAAAATTTATTACAAAATTTCCTTTCCTGCAATTCAGCGGAGGCGTAATGGTATTGCGGGCACAGTTCGGGAACATACCCGACACCTTAAATTTTATATTAGACACCGGCAGTGGAGGTATTTCACTTGACTCTGCCACCTGCGATGAGTTTAATATTCCCATCAAAGCTTCTGATACCACTATCACAGGAATTGGCGGTATCCGGAAAGTTTCCTTTGCTTTTGATCAAACCTTATCTCTTCCGGGACTGAAAGTAGAACACCTCAATTTTCATGTAAATAATTATGAAGTATTAAGCAGTGTATATGGCGAAAAGGTTGACGGTATCATTGGCTATAGTTTTTTCAGCCGTTATATCATCAAAGTTAATTTCGACAGCAGTATGATAGAAGTGTATAGTCCGGGAAAGATCCGTTATCCGAAAGACGGTATTTTGCTTCACCCGGCATTTACCAACCTGCCTATACAGTGGCTGGATATAAAGGATAAAAAAAAGCTGGGTTTTAATTTTTATTTCGATACCGGAGCCGGGCTTTGTATACTATTGAGCGAACAGTTTGTAAAAGACAGCGGGATACTACTATCGAAACGCAAACCGGTAGTTACCCAGGCAGAAGGTATGGGAGGTAAACTTCAGATGCGGCTTACCGTAATAAAGGAAGTTAAGATCGGCCCATACAGGTTTCGTGCAGTTCCTGTTTATTTGTATAAAGATGATTATAATGTAACATCGTATCCTTTCACAGGCGGGCTTTTGGGTAACGATCTGTTGCGGAGGTTTAACATGGTATTTAATTATCCAAACAGGGAAATTCATTTATTGCCAAACGGCCACTTTGATGAAAGGTTTGATTATGCTTATACCGGTTTAGGTATTTATTATAATGATGGAAAAATAATTGTAGAAGATGTAATTGAAGGATCCCCCGCCGACAAAGCAAAATTTAAAGTAAATGATGAGATAATTGCAGTTAACAAAAACTTTTCACGGAGTATACAGGCCTATAAAAATATTATGCAAACGCCTTTTGCATCAATAAAAATAATTATTAAAAGAGATGCTGTTTTAAAAGAACTTACCCTTAATACCAAAAGTATTCGTTAAACCAGCCCTTCAGTTTTATTCTCCTCCGTACATTTGCACATGATTGAATTTGAAAAATTTGAAATAGCCAACGGATTAAAAGTGCTGGTTCACCGGGATATAAGTACTCCCATGGCCGTGGTGAATGTATTGTATGATGTAGGGGCCCGTGATGAAGACCCTGCCAAAACAGGCTTTGCCCACTTGTTTGAGCACCTGATGTTTGGTGGCAGTATCAACATTCCGGTTTATGATGAGCCCTTACAGCTTGCAGGTGGTGAAAACAATGCTTTTACCACCAACGACCTTACCAATTATTATTGCCAGTTACCTGCAGAGAATCTTGAAACTGCTTTTTGGTTAGAGAGTGACCGTATGTTATCACTCGCATTCAGTAAAAAAAGCCTGGAGGTACAACGGAAGGTTGTTTGTGAAGAATTTAAGGAGCATTATATCAATAAACCCTATGGTGATGTCTGGCATAAGATAAGGGAACTTACATATAAAGTCCATCCTTATAAATGGATGACGATTGGTGCAGAACTGAGTCATATTGAAAATGCAACGCTTGATGATGTGAAAGCATTTTTTAATAAACATTATAATCCGTCAAATGCAATTCTTGTTGTTGCCGGAAATGTTAGCCTTGAAGAAGTGAAACGGCTTACCGATAAATGGTTTGCACCCATTCCTGCCGGGGAGCGATATGTACGTAACCTGCCGGTGGAGCCAAAGCAAACTGCGGCAAGATCAAATAGTATAAAAGCAAATGTACCGCTGGATGCCTTTTACAAATGCTGGCATATTTATCCACGCAACGATATGCGGTATTATACTGCCGACCTGATCACGGAGATATTAAGCGGCGGCGGATCGTCACGCTTGTTTCAGGCACTTGTAAAAGAAAAACAATTGTTCAGCAATATTGATTGTTATCATTTGGGCAGTACCGATGCTGGTTTATTAACCATATCGGGTAAACTGGTTAAAGGTGTAAAAATGGAAGCTGCAGAAACAGCTGTTAATGAAGAGCTGATTAAACTGCAACAGGATGGCATCAGCCAGCGTGAACTGGATAAGGTAAAAAACAAGACAGAAAGCATGATTGCTTTTGAAGACATGAGTATTACCAACCGTGCTGCCAGTTTAGCGATGTATGAATTAATGGGTGATGCAGACCTGATCAACAAAGAATTAGACAGGTACCGGGCAGTTACTGCAGAGGAAATACAAAAGGAAAGCAAAATAATTTTTGATGAGAAGAATTCTAATACACTGTATTATTATTCCAATAACTAAAACGATACATGAACAGAAAATCGGCCCCGGATATAAAAGATGCAATAGAATTTAATTTACAGTTAAAACCATACCGGCAGTTTAATTTAGATAATGGCGTTCCTGTTTATGCGATAGATGCAGGTGCACAGGATGTGCTGCAGGTGGAGCTGGTATTTTATGCCGGCAACTGGTTTGAGCAGCAGAATTCAATTGCACCGGCCACCAATAGCTTATTAAAGAACGGCACCAGTAATAAAAATGCTTTTCAGTTAAATGAAGAGTTCGAATATTATGGAGCTTATTGCAACAGGGCCTGCTACCATGAAACTGCAGTAGTTTCCTTATCTGCTTTAAGTAAACAATTGCCTGCATTATTGCCGGTGGTCAGGGAAATGATCACTGATTCTGTTTTCAGCGAAGAAGAGTTAAATATCTACAAACAAAATTCAAAGCAACGCTTAAGTGTGAGTTTGCAAAAAAGCGATTTTGTTGCCGCCAGGCTGAGTGATGCATATTTGTATGGTGAAAACCACCCTTATGGTAAATACACTAATTCTGCAGATATTGATGCGCTGGAAACTGATTTGCTGAAAGCGCATTTTAAACAGTATTATGTAAACGGGCAGTGTGTGATTTTTGTAAGCGGTAAATTACCTGGTGATACTGAGCAACTGCTGAATAAGGCTTTTGGCGATCTGTCTTTAAAAGCATTTAACAATAAGCTTACCGTTATTGAGCAGGAACCTGCTACCGAAAAAAAATACCGGATACAAAATGACGCTGATGGTGTGCAGGGAGCTATCCGTATCGCCAGGCCATTTTATAACAGGCATCATCCCGACTTTATGAAAGTGATGGTGCTGAACACTTTGTTCGGCGGTTTTTTTGGCAGCAGGCTGATGAGTAATATCCGTGAAGACAAAGGTTATACCTACGGCATACACAGCTATGTGCAAAACCATATTCACGACTCTGCCTGGCTGATCAGTACCGAAGCAGGTAAAGATGTTTGCGAAGCGACTATTGAAGAAGTATATAAAGAAATGAAATCATTAAGGGAAGAACTTGTTGATGCAGAAGAACTATTATTGGTGCGTAATTACCTGATCGGCACAATTCTTGGTGACCTTGACGGCCCGTTTCATATTATGGGCCGATGGAAAAACCTGGTCCTCAATAATCTTACTGACGATTATTTTTACAGATCCATTGAAACCATTAAGACCATTTCGGCCGAAGAATTAAGAGACCTGGCAAAAAAATATTTAAACCCCGGAGAATTTTACGAATTAGTTGTAATTTGATTTTACGAATAAAAAAATGGCTGTATGAAAAAATGGTTTTTTAAAGTGCTGGTTTGTTCAGTGAATGTTTTTATACTGGCTTATATTTTACCCGGTATAAGTATTGTTGATTTTTTTACAGCCATCATGGTAGCTGCAGTATTATCGGTACTGGATGCTGTTGTAAAACCGCTTCTTATTTTATTTACACTGCCTGCCACCATTTTAACACTGGGCTTATTTCTTTTTGTAATAAATGCCAGCATTATTTTAATTGATGCTCATTTTGTACACGGCTTTGAAGTAAAAACTTTCTGGCACGCCTTGCTGTTTGGAGCCCTGCTCTCATTCTTTAATTCGCTGGTACATAAAAGGGCTTTTCCGGAAGATAAAAAAGATCAACAGGCCTGATCATTTATTCAATTATCATTTTAAACCGCTTTGCCTGCTCTTTAATTATTTTTTCAACTTCTGTTTCTAAGGTGCTGCTGTTATTCTTTACTGCATTTTTTGCTTTTTCATTAGCTATATATGCTTCCCGTTGTATGTTAGTTTCAGTAATCTGTTTCTGAATATTTGAACGTTGTATGCTTTTCTCTTTTACAATAAATTCAAGCTCTTCGTTTTTTTTATTTTTTAAGCTGTCGGGTAATGTATTTTTGTCAAGTTTCTTAATAAATTCTTTGTCGTCCCTGGCAGCATCTACCATATCCCAGGTATCGTTATAATAAAGTTTTTCATTACTTTTCACTTTAGCTCTCTTTACTGCCACGCTTTTACTTACTGCTGAATTCATTTTATCCACGCTGGCCTGCATTTCCAGGTTTTGTGTACCGGCCTCACCATAAGCCATATAAGTACTGTTTAGTTTATCATTCAATGAGATGATCATACTGTCATAAGGTGTTGGAATATCTTCAATTTTTTCGTTCTGGTTGATGACCGTAAAGCTGCCGTTGCCGCATTCGCTGCTCAGGTTCCAGTGTTCCCTGATGCCCTGCATCCTGTCGCCGCAATAAATGGTATTTACAATAACACCTTTATTCTTTGCTTCGTTGCAGGCTTTGGAATATAGCAGGTCTCCCTGTAAAAAATCCTCATTACCTGCAATAAAGATCACTTTGTAATTTTCAGGCGATGCATCCCATTGCAGGTCTTTTAATGAAGTGTAAATAACCTGCCCGCAATATTCGTCACCGCCATTGGTGGTAAGGCTGAAAAGATTTTTAGAAAGCATATCCAGGTCGCCGGTAAAGTCCGATATCTTTTTCACATAACCAGCGGCCTGGTTATTGGTCGATCTTCCGTATTCATACAGGGCAATTTCAATTTGCGGTGTCTGGTTATTGCATTGTGCCTTGCCCATCACACTCACCATATTCCAAAGCTGTGCCTTGGCCTGTTCAATCAGGCCATCCATACTGCCACTCACATCCAGTAAGATGGCAGCCTGTATTTTTGGGTTGAAATTCTTTGTAATAACCTTTTCTGCAGTATTGCTTTTCGGATTATAAAAAGATAAAAATAAAATGGTTGTAAAGCTGAAGATTATCAGCGTGAAGGGTTTAAGGAGTTGCTTCATAAATGATAGTTTTCAGGTAGATGCAGCGCAACCGTCAATTGCACAAACTATTTATTAAAATTCGTACTCTTTATAATTGCGTTAACAAATTACTAACCGATTTGGTAAGCTTATGCAACAAGGATTAACTTTACCCCGTCCGAACGGTATTCAGCCGGGCGGATGATAAATTATCAGATATCATATTATGCAATTCGATAGAAAAGATATAAGTAACGAAGAATTGGTTTCCATTTACAGGAAACTGCTGCTGCCCAGGATGATTGAAGAGAAGATGCTGGTATTGCTGCGCCAGGGAAAGATAAGCAAATGGTTCAGTGGTATCGGGCAGGAAGCCATTTCAGTTGGAGCCACGCTTGCCATGCAGCAAGATGAGTGGATCATGCCTTTGCACCGTAACCTGGGTGTTTTTACAGGCCGTAATATGCCATTGAGTAAATTATTCATGCAATGGCAGGGCAATAAGGAAGGGTATAGCAAAGGACGTGAAAGGAGTTTTCATTTTGGAACAAAAGAACATCATATCTGCGGTATGATATCGCACCTGGGGCCGCAACTGGCAATTGCTGACGGTGCGGCCCTGGCATACAAACTGCAAAAATCACAAAAAGCCTCCATGACTTTTACAGGTGACGGGGGAACCAGCGAAGGTGATTTTCACGAAGCATTAAACACTGCTGCTGTTTGGGACCTGCCGGTGATCTTTATCATTGAAAATAATGGTTATGGTTTAAGCACACCAACCAGCGAACAATACCGTTGCAAAGATTTGGTTGATAAAGCCATTGGTTATGGCATGGAAGGAATTAAGATTGATGGCAATAATGTTTTAACGGTTTACGATACCATCAAAGGTGTTCGGGATTACTGTATCAAAAACCAAAAACCTTACCTGATTGAATGCATGACCTTTCGTATGCGGGGGCACGAAGAAGCCAGCGGCACCAAGTATGTTCCCAAAGAACTTTTTGAAACCTGGGAAAAGCTTGACCCGGTAAAAAATTATGAGCAGTGGCTTGTTAAAGAAAATATTTTATCTGCCGAAAAAGTTGAAAGCATTAAAGCCGAAACCAAATCATATATTGAAACAGAAATAAAAATCGGTTCGCAAGCGAAACCATTTATTGTAAATACTGCAGAAGAGATAAGTGATGTGTATGCGTCAGTGCCGAATGGTGAATCGTCAGTTTTGCAGCTTAATGAAGCTGGTTCTTCTCACGACTCACGACTCACAACTCACGACAAACGTTTTATTGACGGCATCAAAGAAGCCCTCCACCAATCCATGCTCAAACATACCAACCTGATTTTAATGGGACAGGATATTGCTGAATACGGCGGCGCATTTAAAATAACCGAAGGTTTTGTGCAGGAGTTTGGCAAAGAAAGAGTACGTAATACACCGCTTTGCGAAAGTGCCATTGTGGGTACAGCCATTGGTTTAAGTTTAGAAGGATATAAGGCCATGATGGAAATGCAGTTTGCCGATTTTGTAACATCAGGGTTCAACCAGGTGATAAACAAACTGGCAAAAATTCATTACCGCTGGGGACAAAATGCCGATGTGGTCATCCGTATGCCAACCGGTGGTGGCGTGGGTGCAGGGCCATTTCATTCGCAAAGTAATGAAGCCTGGTTTGTACATACACCCGGATTGAAAGTTGTTTATCCCAGTACGGCAGCAGATGCAAAAGGATTGCTGATTGCTGCCATCAACGATCCCAACCCGGTCATGTATTTTGAGCACAAGGCTCTGTACCGTTCTGTTAGCGGTCCGGTTCCTGAAGAATATTATGAAGTGGAAATTGGTAAGGCAAGATTAGTGCAGGATGGAGAAGATATCAGTATCATAACTTATGGTGCTGGCGTACACTGGGCCATGGACTATTCAAAAAATCATCCTGATATTTCTATCCATATTTTAGACCTGCGGACATTGCAGCCGCTGGATTATGATGCTATAAAAGATGCTGTTACAGCAACCGGAAAAGTTTTATTGCTGCATGAGGACACATTGATCGGCGGCATTGGCGGCGAAATATCTGCCTGGATAACAGAAAACTGTTTTGATAAACTGGATGCTCCGGTTTTGCGTTGTGCTTCATTGGATACGCCAATCCCTTTTAATTTGGAACTGGAGAAAAATTTTATGGCTTACAGCAGGCTGGATGAAACAGTGCAGAAATTGCTGAATTATTAGGACGATTATTGAAGCAACCCGATCAACTAATTATTTGTTGCTGCAATCACTTCTTTTAAAAATTTGTTTTCATTGATCACCCGTAAGCCCAGCCTTACCACTACTAATTTTTTTGAAGGGATAATATAAATGCCCTGGCCTCCATACCCGTCTGCATAAAACATATCTGCAGGTACATCAGGATACATACGTGGGGACAGATCAGTTTTATCAAAACCATTTAACCAAAACTGGTAACCATAATGTTTTTGTTTATCTGCTGTTGACGGTTTAATGGTTTCTGCCACCCAGTTTTCCGGCAATAACTGTTCGCCGTTCCAGTTGCCATTGTTTAAATAAAGCAAACCAAATCTTGCAAAATCCCTTGCCGTGGCATAACTGTATGAAGAACCGATATAAGTACCCGATGCATCCGGCTCCAGCAAAAAACTGTAAGCATTTATTTTATGAAACAGGCTTTGATAAGGAAAAGCCGGATATACATTTTCCCCAACCGTTTTGCGGATGATGCGGCTGAGTATATTACTGTTGCCGCTGGAATAACTGAAAACAGATCCGGGCTCAAACTTTAATGGCAACTTTGCAGTAAAGGCACCCATATCTCCTTTGTTAAAAAGCATATTGGTTACTTCACTGTATTTGGTATAGTCTTCTAAAAAATCGAGGCCGGTGGTTTGTTGTAAAACCTGCTTTAGCGTAATATTTTGTTTTTTAGTATTCACCCACTCTTCAACCGGTGCAGGTGCATCAACCTGCAGTTTCCCCTGCTTTACCAACACGCCAATCATGGCAGCAGTTAAACTTTTCGACATAGACCAGCCAAGCATCACCGAATGTTTATCAAATCCCGGGGCATATTTTTCTGCAACAATCTTACCGTCGTAAACAACCAGCACGGCCCTGGTATAACAGGGTTCATCATCCTTTGTTTCATTCATTACATATTCAACTGCTTTATCTAATTGCTCTTTATTGATAGTACTGCTGATGGTATCAGCTGTCCTGTCACCATAAGGCCAGGCAATACTATCCCTGTTGTCAACCGGTTTTGGAGGAAAATTAAAAGACTGGCTTCTTATTTCAGCTTCACTTAAATCATTTACCAATGTACAGCCCACGCCTTTGCGGTAAATGGTTTTTCTTTTCGCAAATCCCCATACCGACCCGGTAACGGAAGAATCTTTTTCATTGACCGAAAATGTTCCGATTGATAAGGGAAAAGCGCCCAGGTCTTCCCTAAGTACATCTTTGGGGTTCCGGTGCTGGAGGAAAACAGCCGAAGCCATATTCTTGGAACCATAGCCACTGATGACCTGGAACGCAAACCAGGCATACCAGATACCACCCAATACAGCCAGCGTTAATACAGAAAAAACGATTCTTTTTATAAGCCTGCGTGTTTTCATCTGCGGTTGATTTAGTTAAACCATAAATAAAAATAGGTTTTACTTTGTTATGATGCAATAGTTAAGGCACACTTCAAATTTTCTTCCTCAAAATCTTCGCCGAAGCAATTAAAAGCGAAACTGAGCCAAAAGCGGCTTAATTTTATACAACGGTTTTTTATGAGGGTAGTATTCTTTTTATTTTTATTAGCAGGAGGTATTCCTGTTTATGCACAACAGGGAAAAACAACTGTTAGCGGAACAGTAATTGATAAGAATACACAACAACCGGTAGAATTTGTAAATGTGCTGTTGCTTAATAAGAAAGACAGCACAACCCTTAACGGAACCATCACCGATAAAAAAGGGAAATTCAGCATGGGGGATATTGCCCCCGGGAATTATTTTATCTGCTATAGTTTTATTGGCTACGACAGCGTCGCAACTCAGCAGCTAATCATAAAAGGCGAACAAAAAAACATAAGCCTGGGTAATGTAGAGCTAACTGCTGTTGTAAAAAAATTAAGCGAAGTAACCGTTGCATCAGCAAAAACAACACTCAATACTTCAATCGACAGAAAAGTGTACAATGTTGACCAGGATATTATGAGTAAATCAGGCGCAGCAAGCGATATCTTAAAAAATATTCCATCAATAGAAGTGGATATTGACGGTAATGTAAGCCTGCGTGGATCAGAAAATGTAATGATCCTGATCAATGGAAAACTTTCGCCGCTGATGGGAAAAACGAGAGCCGAAGTTTTACAGTCGCTGCCGGCCAATTCCATAGAAAGAATTGAAGTGATCACCAATCCATCTGCCCGTTACCGTCCCGATGGTACATCGGGTATTATTAATATCGTTCTCAAAAAAAATATAAAGCAAGGGTTTAACGGCAGTGTTACAGCCAATGCCGGAAACAAAGACAGGTACAATGGAAATATTTCACTGAGTTATAATCCGGGAAAGATAAATCTCTTTGGCAGTTACAGCCTGCGGCAGGATAACAGGAACCGCAGCAATACAATTGACCGGACTTATTTTGATTCATCCGGCAAGGCGGATAGTTATTATTATGAGTCGGCAACATCCCGGATGCGGCCCCTCACCAATTTTGCCAGCCTGGGTTTTGATTATAATATCAATGAACACAACAGCTTTGGTATCAGTGGCAATTATTATTACCGCAAGCTTACCAAAAATGATGTACAGCAAAAGTTTACCTACAATGAATTATATAATGTAGTTGATAATTACGACCGGTTCCGCCACGACCCGGAATGGGAGAACCAAACAAATATTGTTGCATTTGTTGAACATAAATTTAAAAAAGAGGATCATGAAATAAGACTGGAGCTCAATCATTCAAAATCGGATGAAGTGGAAGCCAACCGCTATAGGAATGTTTATTATATGCCTGCACGGCCTGTTGAATATGATAATACAAGGATCAGGCAACTGGATAATGAAAACCAGTTGACACTAGATTACACGTTGCCGATAAATAAAAATTCGAAACTGGAAGCCGGTTACGATGGCTCTTTCAATACAAAGGACCTCGATTTTTATGGCGAGTATTATGATACGGCGCAGAAAAAATTTGTAAAGGATATTGTAAAGACAAACCTGTTCTTATACAAGGAATCCATACAGGCGGTTTATGCAACTTATGAAAAAGCATTTGAGGCTTTTGGTTTTTCGGCAGGCATCAGAGCCGAGCAGGTGAACATAAGCGGACGGCTGGTAACCATTGACTCACTGATAAAGAATAATTATTTCAAATTATATCCAACCCTGCATCTTTCTTATGAATTTAATGAGGACAATGAATTGCAGCTGAATTACAGCCGCCGCATCAACAGGCCAGATCCAGATGAACTGAATCCTTTCCCTGAATACCGCGACCCACGCAACCTCAGTGCAGGCAATCCCAAACTCTTGCCCGAAATTATCAACTCGGTAGAACTGGGTTACAAATGGAAGAATAAGGATTTTTCTTTTATTCCATCGCTTTACTATCGCTACAAAATAAATGGTTTTACCGAACTGATAAAACAAATTGATGATTCCACGTTTTTAACAACATCAGAAAATTTATCCAACGATCAGTCAGCCGGACTGGAACTGATATTTTCTGCCAGGGCAGGAAAATTCTTCAGCGGCAATATAAGTGGCAATATTTTTTACAACCGCATTGATGCAACAGATTTGGGATACTCAAATAATAAATCAATCGTTTCTTTCAGCACCAACCTGAACACTACATTCACCATTACAAAAACGACCATGTTGCAATTGAGTGCCAATTACCGCTCGGCAAGGTTAACAGCACAGGGGAAAGTATACCCACGTTACCTGGCTAACCTTGGTGTGCGGCAGGATTTGCTGAAGAAGAAACTTTCCATCACCCTTGCCGTTTCCGACCTGTTTGCAACCAACCGGTATAAAACCGGTTTCAATACAAAATTTTTTAACCAGTCTTCGCTCAGCAAAAGGGATGTGCGGATATTTTATATTGGCGCCAGCTACCGCTTTGGGCATACAATGAAACCAAAGGAACAGAAATTGCAGTTTGAAGCGGAACAGTAGTTCAGGTATCAGCAGGTTATGTATTTGTCCCGAATAAAAACGGCAGATTTATTCAGAAAGGAATTAAAATGAAATTAACTTTGGTGAATTAAATAAACAGGTATGTCGGCCAAAGACATATTAATTATTGAGAACCTTGCTGATTTTGAAAAAAAGATCAACCGGGATGACCGCCCTTACGATATCAACATGATGCTGATGCCGGGCACGCTGGAGGATAAGCATAAAGATGTTGATCCTGAAAAAGGAATACGGGCCCTGCGGCGGCAGTTCAATCTCATTTATATTTTATCCGAAGGTGTACATGATGTGCACCTGGGCGCTGATTACCGGTGGCTTAAGCCTAATGATCTTGTAATTGTTCCGGAAAATATTTTGTATGCTTCCTCCAATGTTCGCAACTGCACCGGTTATTGCATGCATTTTAAAACCGAATATATTCAGCAATTGTTAAAGAATCCGCTGGCGCAGGAGTTTTCTTACCTGGATATGGAAGCGGAGCATATCATTAATGTTTCTGACGGGGAAGCTGAAATTATTAAACAATCTTTCCGGGATATTATAAACGAGTATGAACGGTTTTCTCCCGAAAAAGATCACCTGCTTCGCAATTATGTTCATATACTGCTGCTGCGTATCCGTGAAATTTACCGCCCCCACGCAAAAAAAATAAATGAAACAGCAACCCGTTCTATGAAAATAGCCGGACAGTTTAAACGGCTTGTTGAAAAGAATTTTATTGAGATGAGGGAAGTGAGCCAGTACGCCGCTTTATTACACATTACTCCAAAACATTTGTCGGATGTGATGAAAGATCATACCGGCAAATCGCCCAAAGAAATCATTACCGATATACTGCTGCTTGAAGCTAAAGTGTTGCTTGGGTCAACTGATTTAACGGCAACAGAAATTGCACATCGCATGCACTATACCGACCAGGCACACTTTTCTCATTTTATTAAACAGCATACCGGCTGTTCGCCTATGGAGCTTCGTAAAAAACTCTGAAACATACATATCCTCCCGAACTTTTTACAAGTTTTTGCTCTCCCTTTGCCGGCATCTTTGTATTTGGTTAAAAGCAGTGTAGCATAACCTCAATTACAATTTTTTCAACTAAAAACTAAAACAATGAAAACAGGAATTTTTCTGGCATTATTTGCCTTGTCAACTTTATTGCTTGCCCACCAGCCAAACGAAACAAAAAAATCTTTCTGGGAAGAAAAAGCAGAACTTAAGAATTTTAAAAAACCCGATGAAGTAAGGGAATTTCCCAAGGGAAAACTGGAACTGGTTAAAATTGGAAACGCTACCATCGGCAAAGCTACATTTCAGCCCGGATGGAAATGGTCAGAGTCATTACAGCCCCTTGCTAAAACCAAAAGCTGTGAAGCGCCGCATTTTCAATACCATGTTTCGGGCATTTTAATGGTAAAGATGGATGATGGCACATTGCTGGAATGTAAACCCGGCGATGTATCCTTGTTGCCCGTGGGGCATGATGGCTGGGTGGTTGGCAACAAACCTGCCGTGGTTATTGATTTCCAGGGGATGCTTGATTATGCAAAAACAGGTAAATAAATTACTCACTAAAAAACCAAGAGCAATGTTTATAGTTCGTGATATTTTTCAGCTAAAGTTTGGCGCTTACAAAGAAGCCAAAGCCCTGCTGGACGATGCTTACAGCAGGGGTATGTTACCCGATACACAATCAGCCAGGATATTATCCGACTTTACCGGTGATTCCTATCGGCTCATTTTTGAAGAGGGCCATGATTCGCTGGCAGACTATGAAAGATCATTAGGTGAAAGTATGGGTAAAAAAGAATGGAAGGCCTGGTATGAAAAATTCAAGGTTCATGTAGCAGGAAGCCAAAGAGAGATTTTAAAGCAGGTAATGTAGTGTAAAGAAAATGGTTTTTAAAATTGATTTTTCTTATTTAACCGCCGTCTGCGCCAGACGGCGGTTTGTCATATACAAACCTGTTTTAAAAGAAAGATAAAATAATGAGGCAATACAATTCCCCTTTGTACCTTAGAAGTCAAATAAAAATAACTTCTAATGAGAAAATATTTTTTGACCGCAGCCATTGTAGCAGCCATTATCTCCTGCAATCAAACGGCTAATAATACAAAGCAATCTGAAACGATCTATGATACTGCTTATCAAACAGCTGTATTTGCTGATTCTGCAAGGATGGAAAAAATAAAACTTGCTTTTCCGGTTATTGACAGTATTTACAAACAACACGCTCTGGATAATCATTTTCCGGGTATTGCTTTTGGCGTTGTAGTTGATGGTAAACTTGTTTATACCGGTAACTATGGTTATACCGATATAGAAAAGAAAATTCCTGTTAGTTCTTCCTCGCTCTTCCGGATTGCATCCATGAGTAAAAGTTTTACATCCATGGCTATTTTAAAACTGCGTGATGAGGGAAAACTGAACCTCGATGATCCTGCTTATCTCTATATTCCTGAATTGAAGAACCTGAAATACCCAACTGCAGATGCCCCGGTAATTACCATACGTCACCTAATGACACACGGTGCCGGTTTTCCTGAAGACAATCCCTGGGGCGACAGGCAACTGGCAGATAATGATAAGGACCTGATGGAATTTATCGGCAGGCAGATTTCTTTTTCCAATCCTCCCGGTATTGCATATGAATACAGTAATCTTGGCTTTGCCCTGCAGGGAAAGATTATTACAAAAGTTTCAGGCATGCGTTACCAGGACTATATCAAAAAAAATATACTGGAACCGCTGGGTATGAAAACAACCACTTATGAATATGGCGATGTGGCGGCAGATAAGCTGGCACATGGTTACCGCTGGCTGAATGAGCAATGGAACGAAGAAGTTTTATTACATGATACACCCGACGGAAGCTGGGGAGCCATGGGCAGTATGATCAGCTCCATTGAAGAATTTGGAAATTATATGGGGTTTCACCTGGCAGCATGGCCGCCCAATAATGCAAAAGATGACGGGCCTGTTAAAAGAAGTTCGGTAAGGGAAATGCATCATCCATGGAGATGGAATGGATTCAATTCCAATTTTAAATTCCCGGATGGAAGGATTTGTGCTGTTACATCTGCATATTGTTACGGACTTGGCTGGATGAATGACTGCGATGGCAGAACTTATATAGCGCACAGCGGTGGCCTGCCGGGTTTCGGTAGCCAATGGCGCATTATGCCCGGTTACGGAATTGGCGTAGTGGCTTTTGCAAACCGCACTTATTCTCCATTCGGAACTGTAAATCTCCGGGTGTTGGATACCATCATAAAAATTGCAGGACTGCAACCAAGACAATTACCCCCGTCAAAAATTTTAGAACAGCGTAAAAACGAGCTGGTAAAAATTTTACCCGGCTGGAACAAGGCTGAACAAAGCGGCATTTTTGCCGAAAACTTTTTTCCCGATTACCCGATCGACAGTTTGAAAAAAGAGGCCAGGGAACTGTACGCAAAGGCAGGGAAAATTATTTCGGTAAAGGAAATAAAAGCCCAGAATCAGTTGCGGGGTGGCTTTATCATTGAAGGGGAGAAAATAAATATGGAAGTATATTTTACACTGTCACCTGAAAATCCTCCGCTGATACAGGCATTTAATATCAGGGAAGTGCCGAAGTTGTAAATTGTTTCTAACCGCTGCCGGGCCTGCCTGTCGGCAGACAGGGTTTGTGAGTCGCTTGTAATAAAGAAGCCAGGTTTTTAAAAACCTGGCTTCTTTATTTAATTATTCACCCGGATGATATTTCCGCTCCACATGCTTCATCACATCTTCCTTATAAAACAGTACATCTTTAAACTGACCCTTGCTGTACATCAGGCCCTGGTCAAAAAAATGTTTGCTGTTGAGGTCTCCGCTTTCGCCACCGGCAAGTAAAGATTTTGCTTTTATCTTTTTTCCAAATTCTACGGCTGCAATAAAACTGTTACCATTAACACCATATCTTTTTTTAGTGCCGGGAAAATAGCGACTGGTATAAGATGGTAACATGCCCCAAGCAGAAGAAGCATAGCCTACCGGAATACTTGGCTTGCCGTCATCAAACCTGTTGTCAATGTCTGATGATATTCTTTGAAAACGGTTGATATCGCCCCAGGGAATTTGCCAGCTGCCGAAATTGTTTTTTAATTCATTGATAACCGAACGTAAAGGGCTGATCAGCTCAGCCGCGGTTGCGGTTGCTGCAAATGCATTTGTTTTATCTACCTGGTCGGCATCCGGCTTTGCTGCAATTTTTATTCTGTTTACCGGGGCTGTAATTTTTTGTCCCCATTCAATAGCCAATGTGGTTGCAACAGAATTTTCGCTGCTGCGGAAATCCCATTTTTTTAGAATGGCTATGGCTTCAGTTAATTCCAAAAACATAGGGTCGCTTGTGAAAACAGTTTTTTCAAAAGCTGAAACGAGTGCAGGAATTGTTTTTTCAAAAGCAGCCAGGTAAGTATCGTAACCGGCAGCTATTACTTTATCCAGTGTGTACGCTTTTTCCTTATCTAAAACACGGACTGCATTTATGCCACGGAAATTTTCGCCATCAGGCGCCAGGTATCTTGCATAATCCGATTTTTCAGGACTGTATTTTCCGGCAACTGTAAATGGAGTGGCATTGCAATTTTGTAACCAACCATTCTCCGGATTATAAGCATGTACGCTTTCATCAACCGTATGATAGCCCTGCCATTCGGTTGCAGATGTGGTACCATCAACTGGTTTTTCCCAATCGTATTTTGCATCACGCTTTGGTAAAAAATTTCCATGCCAGTAAGCTATGTTTCCCTCTGCATCAGCATACACTGTATTATTACTGGGGTTGGCACCCATGTCCATAGTCTTCTTAAACTCAGCAAAATTGGTTGTCTTTGTACGTAGCCAGCTTTGCATAAAACCTTTGGTATCCCTGTTATTGTGGCGCAGGCTCAGGTATTGTCCATCTCTTTTAGCCATGATGGGGCCATGATGGGTAAATAATGCATTGAAAGTTTTGATTTCAAACCCGGATGCTGTTTTAACTTTTATACTGACCTTTTTTATACTGACCTGTTTTTGTTTGCCGTCATATTCATAAAACCATTCACCGTTGTTTTTTGTAAGTTTTTCAATGTATGCATCAGAAATATCAGCATCGCTGCTGGTGTGCATCCAGCCACAGTATTCATTAAAGCCCTGGTAGATGAATGGCTGCCCCCAGGTAACGGCACCATAAGCATTCAGCCCTTCTTCACTAACCATATGCACTTCGGGACGAAAGTAAAAAGTTACATGTGGATTGATATATAATATAGCATTGCCCGATTCAGTAATCTTTGGCGAAAAAGCAAAGCCATTTGAACCGGTTAAGACCTCTTCTTCATATTCAACCTTTGCAATGGCCTCATCTTTCCCGGAATAAAATTTTTTCAATTCCTGTATTGAAATACCCCCTGTGCTGATGGCTCCAATGCTCCCATCGGTCCATAATAAAGGATACCAGGGCTTAAAACGTTTTAATAAGACAGGTTTGGTTTTCGGGTTTTTGTAGAGATAATAATTGATACCATCAGCATAAGCTTTCAGTATTTTTTTTAACCAGGCAGGCGCTGCTGTATAATCTTTAATGGCGTCAGCAGAATCAATCACTAAACGAATGAGCAGATCATTATACAGATCTTTCTCTCCATTAACTTCCGACAAGCGGCCAAGTTTTTCAATATAATTCAGTTCCACTCTTTTAAAATCATCTTCGCATTGTGCATACAGCAAACCAAAAACAGCATCGGCATCTGTTTTTCCATACACATGCGGTATGCCATAGTTATCACGTATGATGCTGATGTTAGCCGCCTGTTTTTCCCAGGCTTTAATTTCGGGTTGCGTAAAAGGCTGTGCAAAGGCGGCAATGGGAATAAGCAGGAACAACAGGAGTTTTTTCATTGTATAAATGTAATTATTTATTAGTCAACCGGCATTGAAACAAAAAGCAAACCCGGTTCAGAATATGATATTAAAATAAAAACTGGCTTATTCGTGCAGATTCACTAATTTATATTCAATTAGAGAATCATTTAACAGTAGTTTCGACCCGTTTACATTACCCCACGGTCTGATTTTTGAAAACGGCATCATGAATATTTTTTTAATAATCCTTGGAGAGTTTTTATTTGTTTCAACGCTGATTTTATTTTTATTTAAACTCAGGCACTGGTTGGGACTGGCTCCGCTGTATATTTTTCTGGGCTCGTTGCAGTACCTGCAAACGATATTAGCCACCACCTTTTTTATCAGCTTGTTCGATGATTACTTTATTTCACCGGGTTCAATTCTTCTTTTCTGTTCCAGCCTGTTTGCTGTATTGCTGGTTTATATAAAGGAAGGAGTTGCCAGTACCCGTTCCCTCATATTTGGAATTGTATTGGCTAATATTGCGATAACATGTCTGGCAGCTATTTTTAATTTTCAGGCAGGCCTGGGCGAACAGGGGCTGGTATTTAGAAATTTAAAAACAGTAACGCTGCAATTAGATTTCAGGGTTTTTGCTATTGGCACTGTTGTTCTGGTTTTGGATTTTTTTCTGCTGATAGTTATATACAAATACCTCGCCATTAAAGTAAAAAAGCTAAAGTTATTTCCGTTAATTTTCCTGTCGCTGTTCACCATATTTTGTTTTGATGCTATTGTTTTCACCTCTGCGGCTTTTTATGATTTGCCGGCATATCAGACTATTTTATTCAGCCAGCTGATTGGAAAAATTTTTATGGCTTTTCTGTTTTCGGTTGTATTGTATTTCTATATAAGATATATAGACAAAGAAAAAAGCGGGGCGCTTTTTATTGCTGATAACAATGCTGATATCTTTTCGATATTCACCTATAAAAAGCAATACAAAACCCTCAAGATTGAAAAGGAATTAAGCGAAGAAAAATACCGGTCATTGATTGAACAGGCTATAGACGGGGTTTTTATAGCAGACGCTTCCCTTAGATTTATACTGGTGAATTCAAGTGCCTGTACTATGCTTGGCTACACCAAACAAGAATTGCTTAAGCTTACTATAAAGGATATAACATTAATTGAAACGGAGGAAACGCCATTAATGGTGGGAGAATGGGCACAAAAACTTACAGAAATACACGAACGTAAAATGGTTCGTAAAGATGAATCTATTGTGACGGTTGAAATGAACGGTGCCAGGCTGGAGGATGGAAATTACATGGCTTTTGTAAGGGATATTACGGAAAGAAAAAAGGCAGAAGAGCAACTGATAAAAAGCGAAAAATACCTTGATAACATAATAAATAATATCGGCGACCCCGTATTTGTAAAAGATGAACAGAGCTGTTTACTGCTGGTAAATGATGCATTTTGTAAAATATTCAACCTTTCCAGATCCAACATAATTGGCAAAACTCTGGCAGAAGATGTGCCGCCGGATCAAAGAGAAAGTTTCTTACGCATAGATAGAGAAGTAATCGCCACCGGCATAGAAAATATCAATGAAGAAATGCTTACAGTAAGAGATGGAGAAACACAAATCATCTCTACAAAAAAAACCAGGTTTATTGATGAAGAGGGTAATAAATTTTTAATAGGAGCTATTCGAGATATCACAAGTAGAAAAAAAGCAGAAGAGCAGGTATTAAAAACCAGTGAAGAGTTGAGGTTGTTGATGCATCATCTGCAAAACGTACGGGAAGAAGAACGTAAACGGATTGGGCGTGAAATACATGATGATCTGGGGCAGCAGCTTACTGCTATTAAAATGTTTACAGCCTGGATCGATAAAAGAATTCCGGAAGAGCAAACGGATGTAAAAGAAAAAATCGCCAGTATAATAAATCTGTTAGACAACAGCAACCTGGCATTGCGGAAAATTTTAAACGAGTTGCGGGTAGAAATATTAGATAACGACGGATTGGTTGAAGGGCTTAGATGGCTCTGCCGGCAGTTTGAGGATTCAACTTCTATAGAATTGGCCTTTACCACTAATTTAAAAAAGATAAAAGTGAATGAACAAACTGCTGTTTGTGTCTACAGGATACTGCAGGAATCGCTTAATAATATTGCCAAGCATGCTGATGCAAAAAAAGTAATGATAGACATAAATGTTACTGCCAATATATTAACAATGATTATAAAAGATGATGGAAATGGTTTTCAAATAGAGAAATTGCAAACAGTTAATTCATTTGGAATTTTAGGTATGAAAGAAAGGGTATCGGCTGCTGAAGGAGAATTCAGATTGGAATCAACAAAAGGCGGCGGAACCCGGTTGAAAATAGCAGTACCCGTTTAATTAAAATGGAGTTTTTTAAACTTCTATCCGATTATTTTTTTTGCAGTATCCATATCAATCTCTTTTTCCCATTTGGCAATTACAAATGTAGCAACGGTATTGCCGATAATGTTGGTGAGTGCCCTGCCTTCGCTCATAAATCGGTCGATGCCAAAAATCAAAGCAATGGCAGCAACCGGTATGTGACCAACCGTTGGCAGTGTTGCAGCCAGTACAATAAAACCACTGCCGGTAACACCTGCTGCTCCTTTTGATGTAAGTAACAGAACCAGTAATAAACTTATTTGTTGCCCGATATCAAGTGGTGTATTGGTAGCCTGTGCCAAAAAAACGGCAGCCATGGTTAAATAAATTGATGTTCCATCAAGATTGAATGAATAGCCTGTTGGGATAACCAGGCCAACTACCGGTTCGGAACAGCCGGCTTTTTCCAGCTTTCCCATCAGGCTGGGTAAAGCAGCTTCGGAAGAGGATGTGCCCAGCACCACCAGCAATTCTTCTTTTATATAACCCATCATGCGGAAAATATTAAAGCCGGCATATCTTAAAATACCACCCAGTACAATCACAATAAACAAAATGCAGGTGATGTAAAATGAAACCATCAGTTGCCCGAGCTGGGCAAGAGAGCCCAGGCCGTATTTACCTACTGTGAAAGCCATGGCACCCAGCGCACCGAGCGGCGCCACTTTCATGATTATTTTGATGATGGCGAATAATCCGTATTCCAACGATTGAATACCTTTTAAAAGCGGCGCTGCTTTTTCACCAATCTTTGATAAAGCAAATCCAAGCAGCACAGAAAAAAACAAAACCTGCAGGATATTACTGGTTGATAAGGCATTCACAATATTCTCCGGAATGATGTGCAACAGGAAATCTCCAACTGACTGGCTCTTGCTTTCTGTGATAAAATTTTCAACAGATTTGGTATCCAATGTTGCCGGGTCAATATTCATTCCAACCCCGGGTTTCAAAAAATTGATGACTACCAGCCCGATGATCAGTGCAATTGTTGTAACCACTTCAAAATATAAAATGGCTTTTAAGCCAACACGCCCAACCTTTTTTGTGTTTTGCATACCGGCAATACCGGTTACGATGGTGCAGAAGATGATGGGAGCGATCATCATTTTGATGAGCTTGATAAAACCATCACCCAAAGGTTTTAACTGTGTGGCAAAAGAAGGATAATAGTGACCTAACACAATGCCTGTGATGATGGCAATGATAACCTGGAAGTAAAGACTTTTTAAAAGTTTTGGCATATTGCAGGTAAGATATAAAAATCTGCGAAATCAGCGTCAATCAAATTTATCAGCGATTATTCTCCCTTCCCTTTATCTCCAACAAACCATTGCTCTTTATTTTTAAACAGCACATTAAAAGTAGTAAGCGACCCGTAACAGCGGGTAATGTATTGCTGTATGTTTACTTTTTCTTCGCCGGTTAGTTTTTTATGGCTGTTGATGTTTTGTTCCAATACTCTCAACCTGTCACGCAGCATTATAATTTTGTGAAAAAAATCATCAATGGGAATATCTTTTGGCTTCAGTGTTTTATCAGCAGTTTGTAAACTCATGGTGCCGCCTATCCATTTATCGCCAATGGGAACAATCTCACTTACATCGCTCCACTGCCTTAAAATTTTTAATAAAGATTTTTCTACTTCCGAAACAGTTTCCACTTCGGCAGTAATATTTTCTGCAATGATCTCATCAAGATTATTATCTGTCTTGTCAATTTCTTTTACGCCATGATGAATAAAAGAAATCAGGTAAGTGGCATACTTAACCGCAACAATTACGCCGGGCCCATATTGTGTGTGTTGTAAACGGGTGCCAATGCCGAGGTTAAGCTGGTTCTCTTCCATAAATTAATATTTGTGGTTTATCAAAATTATTATTGGCAAACCATCCGGCTGGCTGGTTCCATGTGGCAATAATACACAAGAACCATAACAGATAAAAATACTTCTCTTTTTTATTTTTTGGCTTCCTGCTTCAATAGTTCAATTTTATAAGCATAGGAAGCATTTAAAACGTACCGGTTAAAACTGATCTCATCGGCCATGCTTGCAAATTCATAATTTGGCCTGTACCTTACCATAAAGGTATCCAGCTCGGCACCGGCGAGTTGCGTAATCCGCCCTACAAATTTTTTATTAAAACGGTAGTTTATAAACTGTTCCTGTTCCTGTGCTTCCAGCCTTGCCTGGAATGCCTTGATCCGTTTATTACGCTTGAACCTGAAAATATTTATGAGTTCATTTACATCGGCACCCACAGCGCCATCAGGATTAATGCTTGACCGCACTGTTGGATTCCTGAAATTAAATACATCGCCGTAGATCTGCCGGTTCTCTATTGAATCCTGCCGGTAGGTTTTTGAATAAACGATCACTTCCTGTAAAGTGCCATATTTCGACTTGACCTTTACATGCAGTGAAATATTGAAACGGGATGGATCGGGAATATCTTTTACAACAAATTTTAAAGTAGGCTTATCCTGGTAGATAAAGGAAAGGGAATCTTTTTCAGTTACGGTTATCTTATACCGGCCCATGGAATCGGTTGTGGTGATACTGCCACCGGTACTTTGCACGATTACATCTTCTACATAATTTCTTTTGGTGGAATCATACACCGTTCCGCTTATAACAAGTTGCGCAGTTACATAAGCCGCAGGGGAAATAAAAAAAGATACGAGTAAGGTTATTTTTAAAAATAATCGCAAATGATTTAAAAATTTACAGCGATAAAAATACAGCAACAAATCTATACAGCATGGCTGTAATATTGTTTTAACTGCGATTTTGCTTTTCTATCAAGCCTGCAATTACTTCAGGGTAGTGTGTATGCTCCAGTGAATGGATTTTTTTTGCCAGCGATTCAGCCGAATCATTTTCATCTACTGTGCAGGCAGCCTGGAAAATTATATCGCCATGATCGTAGATCTCATCTACATAATGAATGCTGATGCCGCTTTCTTTTTCACCAGCAGCAATAACGGCTTCATGTACCTTATTGCCATACATTCCTTTGCCTCCGTGTTTTGGCAAAAGTGCCGGATGTATATTGATGATTTTTTTTGGATAAGCCTGTATCAGCGGTACCGGAACTTTCCATAAAAAACCCGCCAGTACAATAAAGTCAATTTTATGTTTTTCTAATTCAGGTAAAAAATGATCACCGTTAAAAAACTGTTCTTTTTCTATTAATAATGCCGGTATCCCGTTCTTTTCTGCAATGCTGAGTACGCCTGCTCCTTGCTTATTACAAACAACCAATGCAATTTTGATATCAGCGGCACCCGTAAATTTTTTTATGATCTGCTGTGCATTTGTACCTGCTCCGCTTGCGAAAACTGCAACCCGGGTAATATTTTTTTTCGTCCTTCGGCCACTCATCTTTTTGCCTATCTTGATAATGTAACGTTTAAAAAATGCAAACTGCCCCATAGGTATGCTTATCAGTAAAACACAAACGGGCCAGAGCAGGGTAACCAATATAATATAGAGTATAACCCAGGTAATACCTTCGTCTAATCCAGTGAGCAATAAAATTTTTCTGCCGGTATATCCGCAAAGGCTGCCGCCCAATGCAAAAGTTGCAATAATGAGCAACAAATTAATACCATTTACCTTCCACCGGCTTTTCAGTTTTTCAAACATTTGGCAAATGTGGAGTAAAAAATTGTGAAATAATACCGCAATTCGAAAAAAGTTGAATTATAAAAACTGTTTACAAATGCATGACAATCTTTATACGCCCCACACATCAATCTGCTGAAAACCAGGCTGGATAAGGGAAAAAAAAAATCAAAAATGTTGATATATTGTCAGCATCCTGTCTTATTTTTGCTGCCGAGTCAGGATATTTTTCCACATTAGCCCCGATATAACTGTATGAGTCGCTATAGAAAAATCTTTAACAGAATATTTACAAGTATTTTTTTAGTTGTTTTATTGTCAATCAATGTTCAATCCTTTGCCCAGGACGGGCAGGCTTTATTTAAAGCCAACTGTGCAAGCTGCCATAAAGTAGAGAAGGATTTTACAGGTCCAGCCCTGCAGGGCTGGAAAGACAGGGTGCCGGAAGGCGATTGGATATACAAGTGGGTATCAAATTCCGCTGTATTGAAAGAAACAGATGCCTACGCAAAAGAGATTTCGGCAAAATGGAACAATGTTGTGATGACAGCATTTGGCAGCCAGTTGAAGAAGGAAGATGTAGATGCCATTATGAAGTATGTTGATGATTGGGCACCACCAACTCCTGTGGTAACTCCCGGTGGTGAACCTGAAGGCTCAGGTGATTCTCTTCTTTTCGGCATATTAACTCTGGTTTTAGCATTAATAGCATTTATATTATTACAGGTTAACAGCAATCTCCGCAAACTATCCGATGAGAAAGAAGGTGTTCTGCGTACTGAGCCTGTTCCTTTCTACAGAAACAAGACTTATTTAATGGTTGGCATCTTGGTATTATTCGCCGTTGGCGGATTTTATAGCATTAACGGAGCTGTAGGTTTAGGCCGCCAGCAAAATTATCAGCCCGAGCAACCAATTTTCTATTCACACCAGGTGCATGCAGGTACAAACCAGATCAGTTGTTTATATTGCCACGGTGGCGCACAGGACAGCAAGCAGGCAAGCATTCCATCGGTTAATGTTTGTATGAACTGTCATAAAGCCATTGATAAATACGAAGGTCCCGATGTTTTGGTAAGAGAGAACGGAACTGCCGTTGACGGAACTGCCGAGATTCAGAAACTGTATTCGTATGCAGGCTGGAACGCAAATACCAAAACTTACAACCCCGATAATAATAAGGATGGTATTCCTGACGGAGCCAAACCAATTGAGTGGGTAAAGGTTCACAACCTGCCCGACCACGTTTATTTTAACCACAGTCAGCATATTAAAGTAGGTAAACAGGATTGCCAGACCTGCCACGGAAATATTCAGGATATGCCTGAAGTGTACCAGTTCTCCAGCCTGAGTATGGGATGGTGTATCAACTGCCACAGGGATACCAAGGTTGATTTTTACGACAAGGAAAATAAGACAGGGAATAAATTTTACAGCATTTACGAGAAATTCCACAAAGATCTTAAAGATCATAAAATGGACAGTGTAACTGTTGAAGCGATTGGTGGAACGGAATGTCAAAAATGTCATTACTAAAAGAAAGTGAGTAGCCTGCAAGAGGCAGTCTGCGGTATTACAATAAAAATAGTACAAGTAACAGGTTTTTGACTGCTAACTGTCAACTGCCAACTGTCAACTGATAAATATGAGTAAGAAAAAATACTGGCAAAGTTTTGGAGAACTGAATCAAACAGAAAGTTTTCAGGAATCAACCAAAAATGAATTTAAAGAAGAGCTGCTTCCTTTAGCAGATCTTGATGATAAAGGTATTTTAGATGCCAAAACTCCACGCAGGGATTTCCTTAAATATCTTGGATTCAGTACTGCCGCTGCTGCTGTGGCTGCAAGTTGCGAAGTGCCGGTACGTAAAGCTGTACCCTATTTGAACAAGCCTGATGGCCTTATTCCGGGCGTTCCAAATTATTATGCATCTACTTATGTTAATGGTGGCGATACCATTTCTGTTGTTGTTAAGCAAAGAGATGGCCGCCCGATCAAAATTGAAGGAAACGAATTATCTACTATAACAAACGGTGGTACCAATGCACAGGCACAGGCTTCGGTTTTGGACCTGTATGATAACACACGTTTACGTTACCCAATGCAAAAAGACGGTAAAGGATTTAAAGAAGTTACCGGTTTTGATGCATTTGATAAAATGGTTGGTGCTGCCATTGCAGGTAAATCAGTTGCCATTCTTACCTCAACTGTAAACTCTCCATCTACCTTAGCAATAATCAGTGAGTTTTTAGCAAAATACCCCGGCAGCCGCCACGTACAATACGATGCGGTTAGCTACAGCGGTATGTTGCTGGCTAACGAAGCCTGTTATGGTAAAAAAGCAATTCCATCTTATCATTTCGATAATGCAAAAGTTATAGTTAGTCTTGGTGCCGATTTCCTGGGTACCTGGTTAAGTCCGACTGAGTTCAGCGGACAATATGCAAAAAACAGGAAAATAACTGGTGAAAAACCGGAACTAAGCAGGCACTTTCAGTTTGAAAGTATGATGAGCATGACCGGCAGTAATGCCGATGATCGTTTTACACACAAGCCATCCGAAACCGGTGCGGTTGTACTGGCTTTAGCTGCAAAGCTTGGTGTTGCAGTTTCTGCTCCGTCAATTGCTGATGCAAAACTTGCAAAGGGAATTGAAACTGCTGCTGCTGCTTTAAATGCCAGCAAAGGTTCAGCCCTGGTTGTTTGTGGAAGTAACGATACAAATATCCAGGTTATAGTAAATGCTATCAATGAAGCCATTGGTGCAAATGGTACTACCATTAACTGGGCTATGACATCAAACTATAAAAATGGTATTGATGGCGATATGGTGAAGCTGGTTGATGATATGAATGCCGGAACAATTGGCGCAGTTTTAATTAACGGTGTTAACCCTGCTTACTCATATAACGACAGCAAAAAATTTAAAGATGCATTGGCAAAACTTGTTTCAGTTTCCTTTAACGGAACAATGGACGAAACAACCGAGCAGTGTAAATATATTCTTCCATCGCACCATTGGCTGGAAAGCTGGGGCGATGCTGAACCTAAAACAGGTTATTTCAGTTTATTACAGCCAACCATCAATCCTTTATTTAAAACAAGGGCCTTCCAAACCTCACTTATAAAGTGGAGTGCGGCTGCAGGAAGCATGGCTACTGATTACGAATCTTATTTTAAAACATACTGGAATGCCAAACTTGGCAGTTCAGATCTCTACAATAAAGCATTACAGGACGGTGTTGTTGAACCGGCTGCAATGCCTGTTGGCGGAGGGTCTTACAATAATGCTGCCTTAGCTGCTGCTGAAAAAGCTGCTGTAGCTTTAAAAGGTGGGCCTGTTGAAATAGTGCTTTATCAAAAAGTATCAGTAGGTGACGGAACCCAGGCTAATAACCCCTGGTTGCAGGAACTACCTGATCCGGTATCTAAAGTAACCTGGGACAACTACGCCATGATAAGCCCGGCTTATGCATTGGAATTATTGGGACTTGATGTGATGAACCAGGAAGGTGGTAAGCAAAGTGATTACGAAGTACATCCCGAAAAACCAGTAGTAAAAATTACGGTAGGGAAAAATTCTGTTGAGTTACCGGTGATTGTTATTCCTGGGATGAATAAATATACCGTTGCCCTGGCCGTTGGTTATGGAAGACAGAGCGCCAAAGAAGAGGATACAAAGAATAATATTGGCCGCTCAGCAAATGGAGCCGGTAAAAATGTATATCCGTTTGTTAGTTTTAATGGAACCAATTTATATTCTTCAGAAGCGAAAGTTGAAAAAACCAGTACCAAATATCCATTGGCACAAACACAAGTGCATGGTTTTACCGAAAGCCGCCCGGTTATTTACGAAACCAGTCTTAAAGCCTATAATGCAAACCCTGCTGCACTTTTGGCAGCTGTGACGCATGAAAGATTAGCTATTACTGCAAACGACAGCAAGGATTTTGTAAAAGATGCAACCATGTATCCCGATTTTGAAAAGCCGGGTATTAAATGGGGAATGAGCATCGATTTAAATACCTGTACCGGTTGCAGCGCCTGCGTTGTAGCATGTACTGCCGAAAATAATGTGAGTGTAGTTGGCAAGATGCAGGTGCAGCGTGCACATGAAATGCACTGGTTACGCATAGACCGTTATTTCACCGGCGACCTGGAGAATCCGGATGTAGTGTTTCAACCGATGCTTTGTCAGCATTGCGATAACGCACCCTGCGAAAATGTTTGCCCGGTTGCTGCAACAAACCACAGCAGCGAAGGCTTAAACCAAATGACTTATAACCGTTGTATCGGTACAAGATATTGTGCAAACAACTGTCCGTATAAAGTACGTCGTTTTAACTGGCTGGATTATACCGGAGCCGATAGCTTCAAGGATAACATGAACCCGATGGTTGGTACTTATATGGATGAGAGTGTTTTGCAGATGAACGACGACCTGACAAGAATGGTGTTGAATCCTGATGTTACTGTTCGTTCAAGAGGTGTTATCGAAAAATGTTCTTTCTGTGTGCAGCGCTTGCAGGAAACCAAACTGGAAGCTAAGAAGCAGCAGGATCCAAAACTGGTTCGTAATGTTAAGACGGCATGTATGCAGGCCTGTCCTGCACATGCTATCAGCTTTGGTAATGTTAACGACAAAGAAAGTGATGTGTACAAGATCCGCAATGTTGATCAGGCACACCGTTCATTTTATGTGATGGAGCAGTTACACGTTTTGCCGAATGTAAGTTACCTGGCAAAAGTGCGTAACACCGACAGGCATATTGGTGCAGAAGAACATCATGAAGAGAAAAAAGCAGATCCGAAAGGACACGCTTAAGCAGCCCCCTCTATCTCCCCCGAAGGGGGAGGAAATTGAGAAGAACGAAGCGAAGACGTGATTTTTGAATCGCTTTGAAGAAAGCTGAAAAAGGAATAAAAAGCAGAAATGCTTAATTACTATAGTTGAAATAAAAACAAAAGCCTGGCCTCCCTTTCCTTGGGAGAGGGATTGAGGGTGAGGCCGCATAAACAACAATATGTCATTACTGAAATACGAATCGCAACAAAGGGAACCGCTGGTTGATGGAGAGAAAACCTATCACCAGGTAACGGAAGATATTATACGTCCCATTGAGATGAAGCCGAGCAGGCTCTGGTATATTGGATTTTATATCAGCGTTGCCCTGCTTTTATTTGGTGTGTACAGTGTTTACCGTGAGGTTACTTATGGTATTGGTCAGTGGAATCTGAACAAAACCATTGGCTGGGGTTGGGATATCACCAACTTCGTTTGGTGGGTAGGTATTGGTCACGCAGGTACTTTGATCTCAGCGATCTTATTATTATTCCGCCAGGGCTGGAGAACGGGTGTAAACCGTGCGGCAGAGGCGATGACGATATTTGCGGTAATGTGCGCCGGCCAGTTTCCGATCTGGCACATGGGCCGTGTATGGATGGCATTCTTTGTACTGCCTTATCCCAACACCCGTGGTTCGCTTTGGGTAAACTTTAACTCACCGCTTTTATGGGACGTGTTTGCGATATCAACTTATTTCACTGTTTCTTTATTATTCTGGTATTCGGGTTTACTTCCTGATCTGGCAACCGTAAGAGACCGTGCAAAAACAAAATTCCGCAAAATGTTTTATGGTGTGGCGGCTTTCGGCTGGACCGGAAGTACCAAACACTGGCAGCGTCATGAATCATTATCATTGGTACTGGCAGGTTTAAGTACACCACTTGTACTTTCTGTACATACTATTGTATCGTTCGACTTTGCCACGTCAATCGTTCCGGGTTGGCATACAACCATCTTCCCGCCATACTTTGTGGCTGGTGCTATCTTTTCAGGTTTTGCCATGGTGCAAACGCTGATGATTGTTGTACGAAAAGTTTTAAACCTGCAGGACTATATTACCATTGGCCATATTGAAGCCATGAATAAAGTAATTGTGTTAACGGGTAGTATTGTGGGTTGTGCTTATTTAACCGAGTTGTTCATTGCCTGGTACGGACAAAATCCTTACGAGTGGTATGCCTTTAAAGAGAACCGTGCTAACCTGTTCAGCCCGTATGGCTGGAGCTATTGGTTAATGATGTTCTGTAACGTGGTATCGCCGCAGTTGTTCTGGAGCCGTAAATTAAGAAGAAATATTACTGTGACATTCTTTATGAGTATCATTGTAAACATAGGTATGTGGTTCGAGCGTTTTGTAATTATTGTAACATCGGTGTACAGAGATTATCTGCCATCATCATGGAGTACGTATTACAGTCCTACAATCTGGGAAATCGGATTTTACCTCGGTACATTCGGATTGTTCTTTACCTGCTTCTTCCTGTTTGCGAAATACTTCCCGGTTATTGCGGTAGCCGAGATCAAAGCCATTTTAAAAACCAGTGGCGAAAATTATAAAGTGAAGATGACCGATCAGGAGAAAATGGATGCGGAGAAATTTTATATTGAGGAAGTAGAGCACGCACATTAGGCCCCCTAAATCCCCCGAAGGGGGACTTGGAGTTCAATGTTTTAAAGGAATGATTAAAAAGTAAGTTTATGATTTTGAAGAAATCTAAAATCGTAAATCTAAAATCGTAAATAAATTGATATGGCTGGAGGAATTAAAAAATTTGTTGTAGGATCATTTGATGATGAAAAGGTATTGTTTCCTGCGGTGAAAAATGTTCGCAAAGCGGGTTACAAAATACACGATGTGTACACACCTTTTCCCGTGCATGGTTTAGATCATGCCATGGGCATCCGTGAAACCAGTCTGCATACTGCAGGATTTATTTATGCCATCACCGGTACTACCACGGCGCTTACTTTTATGAGCTGGGTTTTTACCAAGGACTGGCCTTTAAATATAGGCGGTAAACCAAATTTTGCTTTACCGGCCTGGATACCCATCACTTTTGAGTTAACGGTATTGTTTTCGGCAGTTGGTATGGTACTTACATTTTGCTACCTGTGTAACCTGGCACCTTTTGTAAAGAAGCACCATTTTCACCCAAGGGCAACCGATGATCTTTTTGTGATGGTAATTGAGTGTACCGATAAAACAAATGACGCAGAAGTACAATCGTTTTTACAAACTGCCGGCGCACAGGAAATAAATGTGCAGGTTGCTGAAACCGGCTGGTGGATCGGAAGGTATCATAAAGAGCAAAAGTTGTATAAAGAGGAGAAAGGATATTAAGAGGGGGCTATAACTTAATCGAAATTAAAGAGACTTTTAAGAATACGAAATGAAAAAAATCGCAATAATAACAACACTGATAGTATCAACGGCAGTTGTATTTGTGGGTTGTAAAGATAAACGTAGTCCGGGTACTGCTTATATGCCTGATATGGCTTACAGCCGTGGATACGAATCTTATGCACAAAGAGATTCAGCAATTTTCACAATGGATCCCAATGACGCTTCGCACAAAATATTTTACAATAACCTGCCACCCGCAGGTACTATGAAGAGGGGAGAAATGTTTCCTTATCCTTTAGCGTTTGACAGCAATAATTATAAAATAAGCGGACAGATACAAAACCCGATTGTTGGTGATCTGCCTGGAAAAGAACTGGAAGAAGCAGGAAGGTTGTATAATATTAACTGTGGAATCTGTCATGGCGATAAAGGAGCAGCCAATGGCCCGCTGTCAGCAAAAATTGGTGCGATTGCAAACTTTACTCAGCCAAAATATATTGAGATGGCTGACGGTACCATGTTTTATTCCATTACTTATGGTTTAAATGATATGGGATCTTATGCTTCGCAGTTAAGCAGGGAGCAGCGCTGGAAAGTAATTAAGTATATCAGAACGTTACAACCAAAAGCTGGTGCAGCAACAACAGCAGCGGCTGACAGTGTAACAGCAAAATAATAATAAAAGAATTCACTCAAAATAAAGAATAGATGGATCATCAATTTCAATTACCGGGCAGTTACAAAAAGTGGACCTATGGCCTGATTGGTGCCGGTGTAATAGCATTATTGTATGGCTTTATCATGTTTCATCCATTTGCTCATGCAGGGCATGGAGAAAATGTAAACAGTACCCGTTTTTGGGCTGTGTTATTACAAAACAGTGTTTTCTTTTTACTGGTTGTAAATGCTGCCATGTTCTTTATTTGTGTTACCACCATGGCTATGGGCGGATGGGTTGTTGCTTTCAGAAGAGTATCAGAAGCTATTTCAAGTGTGGTGCCTATTTTAGGTGTTATCACTTTTGTAATATTAATGTGCATTGTTTTTGGAGGGCGTACCGATATTTATCACTGGCTTGATAAAGAAGCAGTAGCCAACGACCATATTTTAAATGGCAAGAAAGGGTTTTTAAATCCGATATTCTTTTCCATCTGGTCTTTTGTAACTATTTTCCTATGGTGGTTCCTTGGTAAGAAAATGCGCAGCATGAGTTTGGAAAGTGATAAGAAAGGAACAATGGATTATGAGACCGGTAAAAAGTGGATTTGGGATAATACTGTTTGGGCTTCATTATATACAGTGGTGTTTACATTAACAGTAGCCTCAACAATTCCATGGTTATGGTTAATGAGTATTGATGCTCATTGGTACAGCACCATGTACAGCTGGTACACATTTGCCAGTACGTTTGTTTCAGGTATTTCGTTGATCGCTTTGTATGTAATTTTCTTAAAGAACCGCGGACAACTTGAATATGTTACCGAAGAGCATTTGCATGATCTGGGTAAGTTCATGTTTGCCTTCTCTATTTTCTGGACTTATTTATGGTTCTCTCAATACATGCTGATCTGGTACAGTAACCAGCCTGAGGAAACTAAATATTTTGTTGAAAGAATTGGTACGGCAACAAAGGCCGGTCCTTATAAAGCTATATTCTTCCTGAACCTTATAATAAATTTCCTTGCACCATTATTAATATTGATGAAGAAGGGAACCAAGCGGAACTGGACGATGGTGACCTTTATGGCCGTGTTGATCATCTTTGGTCACTGGATAGATTTTTTCCAGATGGTGATGCCGGGCACATTGCACGGGCATTACTCAATGGGATTTTTTGAGTTTGGTACAGCCGCTTTGTTTGTGGGATTAATCATGTGGGGAACCGGAAGATACCTGAGCAAGCATTCATTGCTGGCAAAGAATCATCCTTTCTTAAAAGAGAGTATGATACACCATACATAGAAGCCCCGGCCTCCTCTATCTCTCCGCCGCGGCGGAAGGAAATAGTGGAGAACGAAGCGAATATTGAAAAAAAGAAAATTTGAAAAAAAGAGGCCAATACCAGTTCTCTCCTTGGGAGAGGGGTTGGGGTGAGGCTACTAAATTTAGAATATGAAAGAGTTTTTAATGATAGCTTTAGGTGCATTGATCTTTGTGGTCGTATTTCAGATCGCAAAGGCAAGTGAGTACGTTAGCATTTTAAAAGGCGAAGACAAAACCCGCAAACAGAATAATAAGATCAACGCTTTTTTCCTGTTGGGTTTTTTAGTTTTTGGTTTAATAGGTGCCTGGTACTGCAATGAGTTGTATTATGGAAAAACTTTGTTTCCGCAGGGGTCAGCGTCTATCGAAGGAGAAGCTATTGATACCATGATGATTGTTACGATCGTACTTACCGGAATTATTTTTGTGATTACACAGGTTCTGTTATTCTGGTTTTCTTTTAAATACCAGGAAAAAGACAATAAAAAAGCATTTTATTTTGCACATAGCACCAAGCTTGAATTAGTATGGACAACCATACCAGCTATTGTACTGGCTGTTTTAGTGGTATTTGGTTTAAAAGCCTGGTTTAAAATAACCGGCGATGCACCAAAAGATTCTATCGTGGTTGAAGTTACCGGTCACCAGTTTGCCTGGGAGTTCAGGTATCCCGGAGCTGATAAAGTGTTGGGCAAAAAGAATTATAAATTAACTACTGCAAAAAATAACCTGGGGGTTGATTTTAACGACCCTGCAAGTCACGATGATATTCATGTTAATACAACTATGCATATCCCCGTTGGCGTTCCGGTTAAAATGGTCATCCATTCCCAGGATGTTATTCATGACGTAGGTCTTCCGCATTTCAGGTTAAAGATGGATGCAGTACCGGGTATTCCAACCACACAATGGTTTACACCAAAGATCACAACGGCGGATATGAAGAAGAAGACCAACAACCCGGATTTCACATATGAAATTGCCTGCGATCAGCTTTGCGGTTCAAGTCACTATGCCATGAGAGGGGTTATCATAGTAGAGACCATGGAAGAATATAAAAAATGGTTAGCCGAGCAGGTTTCGGAATATTCAACATTGTATCCGAAGACAGCAACAACAGACAGTACAAAACTGGTAACACAGGTATTGCCGGAAAAAAAATAATTAATTGGATTTCGGTCCTTACCGGAAAGAAAAAATAAAGAATATGAGTAGCGTAGCCACATTACAACATGAAGGAGTTCACGGAAGCCATGATGCACATCATGAGCATCACCATCACGAAACGTTTATAACCAAATACGTTTTTAGCCAGGATCATAAAATGATTGCCAAGCAGTTCTTGGTAACTGGTATAATATGGGCCATCATTGGTGGTTTGTTCTCGGTTGTTTTCCGGTTACAATTGGGCTATCCCGAAGCTACTTTTCCATGGCTCGAAGATTTATTCGGCCATTGGGCTGCAGGCGGTAAGTTAAAGCCTGAGTTTTATTATGCATTGGTTACTATGCATGGAACCATTTTGGTATTTTTTGTATTAACGGCGGGCTTAAGCGGAACTTTTGCAAACTTTCTTATTCCATTACAGGTAGGTGCAAGAGATATGGCTTCGCCCATGTTGAATATGTTAAGCTACTGGTTCTTCTTTTTAGCTTCTACTATTATGTTTGCTTCGCTGTTCGTTCAAACTGGCCCGGCAAGTGGCGGCTGGACGATCTATCCGCCTTTAAGTGCGCTGGGCGAAACTTCCAGTGGAGCCAAAATAGGTATGGACCTCTGGCTGGTGAGTATGGCTATGTTTATTGTGTCTTCATTATTAGGAGGCCTTAACTATATTACTACCATCCTTAACATGCGTACCAAAGGCATGAGCATGACCCGTTTGCCATTAACCATCTGGGCATTGTTCTTCACCGCTGTGTTAGGTGTACTTTCTTTCCCTGTTTTATTATCAGGTGCAATCTTATTATTGTTCGACCGTAACCTGGGTACCAGTTTCTTCTTAAGCGATATTGTTGTTGCAGGAAAAATCTTACCTAACGAAGGTGGAAGTGCCATCCTGTTCCAGCATTTGTTCTGGTTCCTGGGCCACCCCGAAGTATATATTATTCTCTTACCTGCGATGGGTATGAGTTCTGAAATTATAAGTGTGAACAGCCGTAAACCCATCTTTGGTTATATGGCCATGGTGGGCTCTGTATTTGCGATTGCAATACTGGCCTTCCTGGTTTGGGCGCATCATATGTTTGTAACCGGATTGAATCCGTTCCTGGGTTCGGTATTCGTATTACTTACTTTACTGATTGCCGTTCCGTCTGCCATTAAAGTGTTTAACTGGTTAACTACGCTTTGGCGTGGAAGCATCCGCTTTACACCGGGTATGTTATTCGCTATCGGCTTTGTAAGTTTATTTATCAGCGGAGGTTTAACGGGTATCTTCTTAGGTAACTCTGCTTTAGACCTTCATTTGCATGATACTTATTTTGTAGTTGCCCACTTCCATATTGTAATGGGTGTGGCATCTATGTTTGGTATGTTTGCCGGTGTTTACCACTGGTTCCCTAAAATGTTCGGTCGTTATATGAATAATACCATGGCCTATATACATTTCTGGGTAACCATCATTGGTGCATATTTAATTTTCTGGCCAATGCATTACGAAGGTTTAGCCGGAATGCCACGTCGTTATTACGATTACTCCGGGTGGACTTCATTCAATATGTTTAACGGACTGAATGAGTTTATCAGCTTTGTTGCCATGATAGTTTTTGCCGCCCAGTTATTGTTTGTATTCAATTTCTTCTATAGTATGTATAAAGGAAGGAAATGTACATCAACAAATCCATGGGGATCAAACACACTGGAGTGGACAACACCAATCAATCCCGGACACGGAAACTGGCCTGGAGAGATTCCTGAAGTTCATCGTGGCGCTTATGATTACGCAAAAGATGGCAGGGAGTTTACGCCACAAAATGTGCCCGTTGGAGATGATGAGAGTAAGGGACACTAAGAGGCCCCCTCTATCTCCCCCAAAGGAGGAGGAAATGGAGGAGATTGACGTTGAGGATTAAAATATTTGAATAGATTATTTGAAATAAAAAATGCCAAAATCGAGTTCTCCCGATGCATCGGGAGGTTGGGGAGAGGCTGTTTGGGGTATCATGAATGAGAATAAAACCATAGCCAATTCAACATCGTTTTCGTTGGCAGCTAAAGTGAAAGATTATTTTCAGTTGATCAAGTTCACTTTAAGTTTTATGGTTGTGTTCAGTACGGTAGTTAGTTTTTTAATTGCCCCTAATGAACAGCATTTTGTTCGTGAAAAAATAATATCAGTTCTTTTACTTTTTGTTGCAGGAATGTTGATCACCGGATCGGCTAATGCCATTAACCAGTTGTTGGAAAAAGCTTCAGACAGTTTAATGATGCGTACAGCTAAACGACCAGTTGCCAGTGGCAGGATGAGTGTGAACGAAGCAGGAATTTTTGCTTTTATAACAGGTGTGGCCGGTGTATTCATGATGTGGAAATTTTTTAACACCGAAAGTGCGTTGGTAGGTTTATTCAGCCTGTTTTTATATGGCTTTATATACACTCCACTTAAGAAGGTTAATTCCATTTCTGTTTTGGTTGGCGCTGTACCGGGTGCATTGCCTTGTTTGATTGGGTGGGTTGCTGCTTATGGTAATGATCCAATCAGCTGGACAGGTGCCTGGGTTTTATTCGGCATTCAGTTCTTATGGCAGTTTCCGCATTTTTGGGCAATTGCCTGGCTGGCACATAAAGATTATACCAATGCCGGCTTTAAATTGTTACCTGCCGATAAGGGACCAACAAAGTTCACCGCGGTGCAAAGTATAATATACAGCACGTTGATGATACCGGTTGGTTTTCTGCCTTATTTCACAGGCATCAGTGGTATTGAAAGTATGTTTGTTTTGCTGGCCTGTAACCTTTGGATGGTATATGTTAGTGTGATGTTGTTCATAAAAATGGACGCAAAGTCGGCAAGAAAAGTAATGTTCAGTTCTTATTTTTATTTGATGATTGTTTTATTGGCTTTGTTTGCCAACAGGATGATTCAGTAATTAATTTTTAAATTCCCTTTTGGGACAAAGAGATATGAGTACAGTGGCAATGGAACAAAGAAAAAAAATTCATCCGCATAAATTTACCCTGTGGGTGGCTATCGGCAGTTTGCTGATGATGTTTGCGGGTTTAACGAGTGCTTATATAGTTAAACGAAATCTGGCCAACTGGCAAACGTTTGACCTGCCTCAGTTTTTCTGGTATAGTACCGTTGCAATTATTTTAAGCAGCGTAACGATTTACCTGGCAGGCAAAATGTTCGGGAAACGTGAGATGAGAAAATACAGGAGCCTGGTTTTGGCAACTGTGATCTTAGGAGTTCTTTTTATTGTTTTCCAGTTGCTGGGTTTTCAGCAGCTATGGGCAAAGCAGATAACGCTTACAGCAAATGTGTCTTACTCATTTATGTATGTTATCGTTTGTTTGCATGCTGCACACGTATTGGGCGGGTTGATAGCTTTGATTGTATTATATGCAAGGGCGTTCAGTAAAAAAACAAGGGTTTACAATAGTGTGCCGGTTGAACTGGTAAGTACATACTGGCACTTTGTAGATATCCTCTGGATATATTTATTGATTTTTTTAATAATGATAAGATAAGAACCCCCCTCCGCCCCCTAAAGGGGGAACTGAATATGGGGGCGATGAAAGCGAAGATTGAAAACTGTAGAATAAAAAATAATTTTTAATTTAAAAAACTGCCTCATAGCAGTTCCCTCTCCTTGGGAGAGGGGTTGGGGAGAGGCCTTTAAAATTATGTCAACAACAGCGATACCAACAAATACCAAATGGTGGAACGGCGGAAGAAGTCCTTTCAATGCAAGCTATGGTAAAGTGATGATGTGGTACTTTTTGATGAGTGATGCTTTTACTTTTGGAGCATTCCTGATCAGTTATGGTACTATCCGCTTTAGCGTAAATCATTGGGCCGATCCAAACCAGGTTTTTAATGCATTTCCTTTTGCGGGTCATGCAAACCTGCCTTTAGCGTTTGTAAGTTTGATGACATTTATTCTGATCTTCAGTTCGGTAACCATGGTGTCAGCTGTACATGAAGGCCACAAAATGAACAGGAAAGGTGTAGAGAAATATATGATCCTTACTATTCTTGGCGGATTAGCCTTCTTAGGTTGTCAGGCCTGGGAGTGGACGCATATGATCACCGGCGATCACGCTGTTTTGGTTAACGGACAAATTGAGCATTGGGGAACTACAGTTACTAAAAATCCATGGGGAGCACATGTAATGCATGAAGGCCAACTGGTAAGTACGCCGGGGCCGATTGCATTTGGCGGTTATTTCTTCGGGATAACCGGCTTTCACGGCTTCCACGTATTTAGCGGCGTTATTATAAATGTAGTAATGCTGATTAAAACCAGGCTTGGTCATTTCGATCAGCGTGGTCATTATGAAATGATTGAGAAAGCAGGATTGTACTGGCACTTTGTAGACCTGGTTTGGGTATTTGTATTCCTTTGCTTTTATTTGGTTTAAAAATTTAGAAATAGTTTATTAAAATAGTATTATGAGTTCAAACGTATCATCACCTGAAATTACACATCCACCGGAACATGCTTCAGGTACAGGCCGTATCTGGAAAACATTTTGGTTACTGTCATTGTTAACAGTAATAGAATTGGCTTTGGGATATTTTTTATACCTGCAGCATGGTAAATTGTCCTACGGTCCGGTAATAACTACAAAACTGGTTATAGCTGCTTTAACTTTGGCTAAGGCTTATTATATTGTCTCCATCTTTATGCACCTTGGCGATGAGATCAGGAATATGATCATGACGATTGTAGTTCCTTTACTGCTGTTCGTATGGTTTATTGCTGCTTTTCTTTGGGATGGTAATGCATGGAAGAATTTGCGTAATACAGATGCCGGAAGCCGGCCTGCGACAACAGAACAGGTTCAGCAACATGCTCCGGCCGCTGTTGACAATCACGATAAAAAATAGGATTTACTTTAATTAAAATAATTAACCATCGCAATTCTGCGGTGGTTTTTGTTTTGTACCAGAAATGAACTTCATTGACGTAAATTTGCAACGACAAAAAGAGATATGAATAAGAAAGCGATTTTAGCATTGATGCTGGCACTGATTTTACCTTTTGCCGGATACTTTATTGTAAAACATTACAGTAAGGATGCGGTACATATGCCCAGGAGATACTTCACGACTGATACTGTTATAGTATCCGAGGTCAACGGAAAATTAGTAACAGATTCCATCTGGCATAAAGTAAAGAATATAGAATTTACCAATCAACTCGGTAAGAAAGTATCGCTCAATGATCTGAAAGGAAAAATCCTGGTCGTTGATTTTTTCTTTTCCAGGTGCCCAAGTATTTGCCCTGGGCTGGCAATAAGTATGAAACGCCTGCAGGATTCGTTTAAGAAAAATGACAGCATTGTCCATTTCATTTCCGTAAGCGTTGATCCGGAGCATGATTCAGTACCGCAGCTTCGCAAATTTGCCGACCGGTATAATGCCAATCATGATAGCTGGTGGTTTGTAACCGGCGATAAAAAAGATATTTATGATTTAGCGATCAATGAATTGAAGGCACCACTTGCCGACACCGAGATTGATTCCGCCTTTATTCATACCGAACTCTTTTTTCTGTTAGACAGCAGCCGCGTTGTACGTGGCTGGTACAATGGCTTTGATACGGTTAAGCAGGCTCAGCTCGTAAGAGATATTCCCCTGTTAATGCTGGAAAAAGATAAGACGAAGCCATCTGTCTTAAGAGGGTTTATTCCAATACTGCCAATTATATTTATTTGCATAGGAGTTGTATTTGTGACAGTAATTATTTTCAACCGGAGAAAAAATAAAGAAGAAAAACACAGATAGTAAAATATGTTACAACCGATTTTAAAAAAGAACGATAAAAAAGCAAAGCTTTTTATTTACACGGTATCTTTTGTGGTTTTTGCAGCCGTAGTTTTTCTCAGCAAATATAAATTAGATGCTGACTTAGGGTTTGATGTGCATGTGTTTGCAGCTGCAAATGCTATCATCAACTCCCTGGTTGCTGTTTTTCTTTTAGCAGGACTGGTAACAGCAAAACAAAAAAAATATGAGCTGCACAGGACGATTATGCTTACAGCTATCATGCTGTCAGTTTTATTTTTGGTCTCTTATATTGCTCATCATTTGCTGGCAGGCGATACAAAATTTGGCGACTTGAACCATGATGGGATAGTCAGCATTGATGAAAAAGCATTAGTGGGGAATATTCGCATGCTTTATTATTTTATCCTGATTACGCATATACCGCTGGCCGCAATCATTCTTCCTTTTATTTTATTTACAGCTTACCGGGCGCTTACCGGCGAATACGATAAACATAAAAAACTGGTGCGTATCACCTGGCCGGTTTGGTTTTATGTTGCAGTAACTGGTGTGGTTGTTTATCTGATGATCAGCCCTTATTATAATTAAATAAAGCAGTAATGAAAAAGAACACAGTATTTGCCAGCCTCAGCCTGATGCATAAGGCAATGCTTGTGGGGCAGGTCATTTTTTCCGCAGTAATGTTTGTTTTGGTTTATAAAGAAGAATATTCACCGGTTTTTGCAGAACATGAAAAGACCATACAGGTAGTCGCCCTTGTTTTTTCGGCCCTTGCCATATTTATTGGCAACAGCCTTTTTAAAAAGAAACTGGCAGTTATAAATGAACAGACAGTAACCGATGCAAAAACAAAACTAATGCAGTATCGTTCGGCCAGCATTATGCAATGGGCCTTGCTGGAGGCAGCTTGCCTGCTGAATGGTGTATGTTTATTCCTTTCGGGTAATTATGCCTTTTTAGCTTTGGCCGCAGGACTGCTGCTGTATTTTGCGATGTTAATGCCTGTAAAAAACAAGATAGCGGCACAATTGAATTTGCAAACCAGCGATCTTGACGAGTTATAATTCTTCAACTATAATTTTAAACGGACTTAAATAAACAATTTTTACAGTAACCGTATCTTTTACTTTCACGCCTTCTTTGTAAGGAAGTTTCACCCTGATTTTATCGTTAATCAAATTTAAGTAAATGCCATGGGGCGATACTTTGTAAACAGTTGCATCAACAGGGCTGTTGGCCTTGTTTAATTTTACAGCCGTATAAAATTCAGGAATGTATTTGTTGTTGTAAAGCCGGGCGGTGATCTTTTCTTTCTTTTCAGTATTCTCCAATGCAAATGTTACCGCCTCATTCAGTTCTGCTTCGGTTGGTTTTAATTGCCATGGCGACATGGGCAAAGGAATAAATAAATAGCTGTCAATTTCTTTTACAAAATATTTATCCTCCACCACTTTTAGATAACCAATGAAATTATTTTCAGTTTTTGCTTTGTTGATGAGTACATCAAGCGCAGTATTGTATCTGAACAGGATATTGCTGGCCACCATTTTATCACCCCGGCCAGACAGCTCAACAATAAAACTCACCGTATCTCCAATTTGAAAAACATGCTTTTTGCTGAGGTTCTTTTCATCAGTACTTCCGTTAACCACTTTTTTCTTGCCATTCACATCGTATTCTATCATGATGTAATTCTTTTCGTGGTTAACGAAAGAAACATTGCCGGTAATCTGTGTTTTGCTCATGATAGAGAAATATCTGGTAAAAAATTATAGTGCCAGTGCTTCTGAAGGGTCCCAGTACCGGTTTTCGAAATCAACTACTTTTTCGTCTTTAACAGTCACGCCATCTTTTTTTAAAAGCTCTTCCATGGTTGGTGTGCCAAAATGCTGTTTGCCGCTCAGCATACCATTTCTGTTAACCACACGTTGTGCAGGCACTTTTGGTTTTGCAGTTCCTGCTGCATTCATGGCCCAGCCTACCATACGGGCACTTAGTTTGGTTCCAAGATAAGTAGCTATGGCACCATAAGAAGTTACTTTCCCTTTGGGAATCTGCCGCACTACATCATATACGTCAGCAAAAAAGCTATACTCTTTAGTTGTACTTTTTGGAGTTTCCTCGGCAGCAGTTTTTGTTGCCTTTTTTCTGGTAGCTTGAACTTTCTTTTTCATTTCAGAAAAGATACACTATTTTTTTAGCTCTTAAGCCCCTCCTTTGGAGGGGTTTGGGGAGGCTAATTCGCTTCGTTTTGGTTCGGGAACATTTTTATATTCATAAGGACAATGCTTGCAGCCATTACCACAGCAATGCCCCCTGTCTAAATGGTATTTGGCAGTAAGCACAATAAAACCCTGTTCATTGTAATAAAAATCTTCGCCTTCAATCCAGTTGTTCTTCATGTTTTAAAATTTCCTGTAGTTCTTCATCAATATTTTTAATAGTTGATGGTAAAGTAAATTTGAGGTAATGTATTTTTTTGCTCTTTGCAATATCCAGGCTTTCGTAATGTGTTTTAATTTTCAGCTCATCCTTAACAATTGATGCTGCATAAACATTATCCGAGTCTTCAACAATGGTCAGCCCGTAAAGTTCGGCTACACGTTTTGTAAAACGATACAGATCCGGAGAATCTGTTTTCAAATGAATAAAACCGTTGGTTTTTAGTATTTGCTGATACAACCTCAAAAACCTGGGATGGGTTAATCTTTTTTTTGCTTTTGAGGTCCGCAACTGCGGATCGGGAAATGTGATCCAGATTTCATCCACTTCGTCACCGGCAAAATAATCTGCCAATTTTTCTATCTGAGTACGTAAAAAGCCAGCATTGCTTATCTTATCATTCAGGCACTTTTTTGCACCGATGTACATTCGGTTACCTTTTACATCAACGCCGATAAAATTCTGCTCAGGAAATAACTGAGCCATCCCAACCGTATATTCACCCCTGCCACAGGCAAGCTCCAATATTAATGGATTATCATTCTTAAAAAATGAACGCCACTTGCCTTTCATATCCACCGGGTATTCCAGTGTATTGCTGAAAGTTTTAAGATCGGCAAACCGTTGTAATTTTTTTTGAGCCATGGTTGGCAAAGATAAATAAACAGAATCTCAACTTATGACATGGTTTCTTCCCAATAATGTCGAAAATTTACAAAAATCAGCCCCAAATGAAGTAAATTTGCAGCCTAGATTAAACAAAACTATTTATATGAAGACAGTAATTGTTCCTGTTGATTTTTCGGAAACGTCGGTACATGCAGCTAAGTATGCCGCTCAGTTATTGGCCGGTCATTATGGTGTAACCATGATACTGTACCATAGTTACAGCAAACCTTCTGAGTCTGTTAATGCTAAAGCTGCTTTGGAAAACCTTAAGGCTGAGGTAATAAAGGTTGCTGTTGTAAATATTGAAACGGCGGCTCATGAAGACGATGATTTTGTAGATGGATTGGAAAAAACCGCACGTCACCAAAGTGCCGATATGGTAATTATGGGAATCACCGGTAAATCAGCTATTGCCCAGGTACTTTTTGGGAGTAATACATTAAAGATGGCGGAACGGAAAGTTTGTCCTGTTTTAATCGTTCCGCAGAATGCCTCCTTTAATCCGGTAAAGAATGTAATGCTCACATCTGATTTTAAAAACACAGCAGATTCTACCCCATCAGCACCCATTAAAAAATTCCTCGACATGGTCAGCGCACAATTGCATATTGTGAATGTGGATAGCGAACATTATATTTCTCTTACTGAAGCTTATGAAAAAGAAAAGCAGGAAATGAAACAACTGTTTGCTGCTTATAATCCCGAATTTTATTTCATGCGCCTGTATGATATTGACGAAGCCCTTAATTTATTTGCCGACAGCAGAAATATTGATCTGATAATTGCGGTTCAAAAGAACCATTCATTCATCGCCAAATTATTGAGCACCAGCCGTACCAAGGCGTTGGCTTACCATAGCAAAGTGCCAATCATGATCATGCATGAGTGATTTATGCTGATAAAAAATGTAACTCCCCGGCTTATCCGGGGATTTTTTTGTCAAATAACAGCATCAAGGCGATGAATAATTTTGCAGGTATTCAGATTGAAGCATTCTATAACATCCGCACAGAGACTGTCTCTTACAGTCATCAGTAAATTGCTGGAGGTATTGCTGTTTGAATAAAAATCTGCCACTTCTTTAATTGCAGGAAAAAACCCTTTGCCGTCCAGTTCCAGTTTCCCTACCTCATCAATTACCAGCCAGCCCGGGTTTTGTTTTAAAGCAGTTGATATAATAAGATTTGCTTTTTCAAATGCTGCGGTATAAAAATGAAATTTACCAACCGTTGTTAAATGTTCATTTGTGTTGACTCTATCTGTGCATTCGATATCAAAGATTTCTTTTGTATGCAGATCAAGAATTTTCCGGCTGCCGTTTATATCGGGCATTAAAACACCGTAAATATTTTTATGTTGATTACACCATTGCAGCAGCTCCGTTGTTTTTCCGCTGTGTACGGGTCTCGAAAAAATATAGATACTCATTTTGCTGCGGGTGGTTCGGTGTAAGTAAGTGTGGCCTGTATTAATGTTGACACAAAACTGTTCCATCTTCCAAAACCTTTGCTCAGCTTACTGTGTTGCCAGGCCAGCAAAGTAAGCTGCCGCAGCACAGGAATAAAGGAAAGTATCTGTAAAACCTCGTTGCTGTACCTGCTTTGTTTTTTCTGCAGGAAATTTTGAATGGCTTTGGTAAACAGCGGACCAATGATCATATACCAGATAAGGATGGCAGACAATGTCCAGCTGATGGTTTTTAAAACTGCCAGCCAGCCTTGTTTTGCATTGGATGCAAAAAAGAAAAGTAAAACCGACAAACCAAGCATCAAACCGATCAATAGCCATAGTTTTTTGAATTTGTTTTTTCTGACTGGTTTTTTGATTACAGAATCAACATCAGGTATTGAAATTAAAGCTGTAATGGCAACAGCTTTATCTGTATGAAAACTTTTTATTGTTCGCAAAGCAAGCAATGCAATTACAACAGCCCCGGCAATATAAATGAAAAGATAGATTGCAATGATCCAATAGCTTCCGTTTATGGTAGTAAACCCAAACTGTTCGGCAAGTAATGCAATCAAACCGTCCGCTGCTTTCCACAACAATTCGCCCAAAAATAAAGTCAGTATCAGTAATTTTTGTACAGCCGATTCCAGCATGGCAATTATGCTTAACAATAAAATGCTGATGGTATTTACTTTCATCAAACTGAATAAGCAATAACCCAATAGCGCCTGAAATGACACAGCTATATATGCAGGAAAAGGCGTGTGCGGACTCACCATCGCCTTAACAATCAAAACAATCAAAGCACTTTTCAAAATCTGTTTATAGTTATGTTCCGATAATTCAGCAATCATACTGATCATGATAACTGCCATGCCGCCAACCAGCAAACCGGTAAACGGAATCTGCAGCGCATGCATAACACCACCCAGTCCGCTTTCGGTAAATGCCCACAAGGCAGTAAGCCTTTGCAACACAATGGTTTTTTGCGAACTGTTTATATTTTCAGTAACAACATTCATTTGCAGAGAATGATAAATGGTTTACACAAATATAAGCAACTGCCGCCGCTGTTTTTTGTTATAAAAGAGAATATGAATTAAACACCTGGTTATTACTTTCATTGGTTCATTTTTGTTATTTTTAGTGTTGCGATAAATGCGATGCTGTATGGAAAAACACAACGATGAATTTATGAAGGAAGCCATCAGGCTTTCGGTAAACAATGTGGAAGAAGGTAAAGGCGGCCCCTTTGGTGCCGTAGTTGTAAAGGATGGAAAAATAATTGCCCGTGGCGTAAACCAGGTAACAACAAACAACGACCCCACGGCCCATGCCGAAGTAGTAGCTATAAGAAATGCCTGTGCTGCACTAAATACTTTTCAACTGGAGGGCTGCGAAATTTATACCAGTTGCGAACCCTGCCCCATGTGTCTGGGTGCGATCTACTGGGCAAGGCCGGCAAAACTTTTTTACGCCAACACAAAAGAAGATGCAACCGCCATCAATTTTGACGACCAGTTTATTTATGAAGAAATGGCCAGGCCAATTAAAAAAAGAAAATTATTTACAAAGCAAATATTAAGGGACGAGGCGCTGGAGGCATTTACAAAGTGGAGTGAAAGCTCCATAAAAAGGGAGTACTAAATGGTAAGTTTTATTTTAAATGACCAATTGGTTAAGGCAGATCAGGCAAGTGGAAGTACAGTGCTTGATTATGTGCGCTACTACAAAAGACTGGCAGGTACCAAGATTGGCTGCCGGGAAGGAGATTGTGGTGCATGCACAATACTGGTTGGAGATTTTGAAAACCTGCCTGCCGGCCGGCACGGCGACAAACTGGTTTATCGCTCCATGACCAGCTGCCTGATGCCGCTGGGTAATGCAAATGGAAAACATATTGTATCTGTTGAAGGTGTAAACATGGAAGCACTCTCACCTGTACAACAGGCGATGGTTGATGAAAACGCTACCCAGTGCGGATTCTGTACCATTGGATTTGTAATGTCGTTAACCGGTTTTGTGTTAAATGATACAACAAAAAATTATAGTGATGCTGTAGCTGCGATTGACGGAAACATCTGCCGTTGCACAGGATATAAATCTATCGAAAGGGCAGCAGTCATTCTTTCAGAAAAAATGAATGATAAACCTGCAGCGGAAACTATTAGCTGGCTGGTTGAGAAAAAATTTATCCCTGATTATTTTCTGAAAATAAAAGACAGGCTGACAATTTTAAGAGAGCAGGTTAATAAAGAGGCTGGCGAATTAAAAGCTGTTTCTCAGAAACTGGTTCTGGGTGGAGGCACCGATCTGATTGTTCAAAAAGCATTGCATGTAAAAAAGTCGGAACTGGCACATGTGTTTGATAAGGGTCATTTACAGGAAATAAATTTTGAGAACAGCCAATGCCATGTTGGTGGAGCGGTTACGGTTACAGCTTTTGCCGAATCGAAACTGATACAAGGATTTTTTCCTGATCTTAAAAAATACATCAAACTCATTTCCTCCACACCCATCCGCAATATGGCTACCATGGCGGGCAACCTGGTGAATGCTTCACCGATTGGCGACATGACAATTTTCTTTCTGGCGCTGGATAGTGATATTGTATTGGGTAAAGATGGAAGTTCACGAACCATCAAACTAAAAGACTTTTATAATGGGTATAAACAGATAGATAAAGAAGCTGATGATATTATTGAGAAGATAATTTTCATCCCGCCTCAAAACAGTTATTTCAATTTTGAAAAAGTAAGCAAACGTACGCATCTGGATATTGCCAGTGTGAATACAGCCTGCCTGATGCAATTGAGTAATGATGGCGTGATTGAATCCATTCATTTATCTGCCGGTGGAGTAGCGCCTTTTCCAAAGTATTTAAAGGATACCTGTTTGTTTTTAACTGGAAAGAAAATAACTGCGGATGTATTGAATGAAGCAATTGGGATAATCAATAGCGAAGTTGCTCCAATCAGCGATGCCCGTGGCACGGCTGATTATAAAAGATTGCTGTTAAGGCAATTGTTTCTGGAACATTTTAACAAACAGGAGACAGTAATAAGGAATGTGTTAAATTTTTAACAAAAACCAAATGAAAAGACCCGTAGGGCCGGCAGATTGGTAGAAAATAAATGCCGGAAGTTTTAAGAGCCCCGTAGGGGCGACAGTTTTAAATAAAATTTTTTGATAACAGACAATCATAAAAAGCAAATCCAAAACAATCCAAAGGAAGCGGAGGCATTAGCTATCGGTAACATCGACGCCGCAAATCATGTTACCGGTAAGTCAATTTATGTGGATGATATACCGGTGATGGAAGGCATGCTGTTTGTAAAAGTTTTTGATTCTCCCATAGCTCATGGAAAAATAAACAACATTGATTTTTCTGCTGCTGAAAAAATAGACGGAGTTGTAAAAATATTTTCTTACAAAGACATTCCAGGCGAAAACCAGATTGGCGGTATAATACAGGACGAACCCTTTTTGGCAGACCATGAAGTGCATTTTCGTGGACAACCCATTTTATTGATTGTTGCAGAAACAGAAGATGCTGCCGAAGAAGCAATTGAAAAAATTAAAATTGAAATAGAACCGCTGCCAATCATCACCGATCCACGTGTAGCATTTGCAGCAGGTAATTTATTAAGTCCGTCCCGAAAATTTGTAATGGGCGATGTGAATGATGCGTTTAAAAACTGTAAACATATTTTTGAAGGCCAGGCAGAATCAGGTGGACAGGAACAATTGTATTTAGAAACACAAGGCGCCTATGCTTACCCAACCGAACACGACAGTGTAAAAATATATTCATCAACCCAGGGCCCAACGCAGGTGCAGCGTACTGCTGCAAAAGTTTTGGGAGTTGGCATGAATAAAGTGGAGGTGGATACACCCCGCCTTGGCGGCGGCTTTGGTGGCAAGGAAGATCAGGCTTCTTTTTGGGGAACTGCCGCAGCCATGGTTGCGTGGATATTGAAACGTCCGGCAAAATGTATTCCCCATCGCATGGAAGATATGCGGATGACCGGCAAAAGAAATCCCTACAGCAGCGATTATAAAATCGGATTGGATGAAGAATTTAAAATTATTGCGTACGAAGCAACATTCTATCAGAATGGTGGAGCCGCAGCTGATCTTTCGCCGGCAATTTTGGAGCGGACTTTATTTCATGCCAGCAACAGCTATCATATTCCGCACGTAAAAGTTACTGCACATTCCTGCAAGACAAACCTGCCGCCCAATACTGCCTTCCGGGGTTTTGGGGGGCCGCAGGGAATGTTTGTCATTGAATCCGCTATTGATCATGCATCAAAAAATTTGAAAGTTGATCCTGATATTATTCAACGAAAGAACATGATGGACAATGGTGATGAATTGCCATATGGACAAATTGTAAAAGAATGTCAGTTAAAAAACTGCTGGGATGAAGTGATGGAATTGTATGATGTAGCATCAGGTAAAAAAGAAACTGAAAAATTCAATAAACAGAATCAGTTTTATAAAAAAGGTTTATCACTGATGCCCGTTTGTTTCGGCATCTCCTTCACCAATACCATGATGAACCAGGCGAGGGCGCTGGTACATGTTTATAGCGATGGCACTGTTGGAATAAGTACCGGCGCTGTTGAAATGGGACAGGGTGTAAATTCAAAAATGCTTCAAGTAGCTGCAATCAGCTTTGGAATAAATCCCGACAGGATAAAACTTGAAAGCACAAATACAACCAGAGTTGCCAACACATCACCATCTGCTGCTAGCTCCACTGCTGATCTGAACGGCAAAGCACTACTTGATGCATGCGATCAGATTAAAAAAAGGCTTTTTGATTTTATTAAAACAGAATTGACTGATGATGAAGATTCGGATATTGAAATAAGAAACGAAATGGTTTTTATCAATGACGAAGCTTCTGTTTTTAACTGGAAGAATTTAGTACAGCAGGCTTTTATGAAACGGATTAACCTGAGTGCGAAGGGACATTATGCAACTCCCATCATCAACTTTGATAAAACAATCGAGAAAGGCCATCCCTTTGCCTATCATGTTTATGGCACGGCATTAACAACTGTAACTGTTGATTGCCTGCGTGGCATTTACGAAGTTGATGCGGTTAAAGTAGTACAAGATTTTGGCAGCAGCATGAACCGTGCTGTTGACCTGGGACAGTGCGAAGGCGGCATTGTACAGGGCATTGGCTGGATGACGATGGAAGAAATAATTTATAATGAGGAAGGAAAATTATTGTCGAATGCATTGTCAACTTATAAAATTCCGGATATTTATTCAGTGCCAAAAACACTGGATGTGAAATTTTTAAACACAGATGGTAACAGTATGGCCATCTTAAAATCAAAAGCAGTAGGCGAACCGCCGCTGATGTACGGCATTGGCGCCTATTTCGCTATCAGAAATGCAGTGTTGGCATTTAACCCGGCCTCAAACATTTCATATTCAGCACCCATCACTCCCGAAAAAGTTTTGATGGGATTATACAGCAATGGCAAATAATAAAAGTATATACAGCAACCGCTGCTGGCTCGAAGGAAAACTTCAGCCGGCAACGGTTGTTATTGACAACGGAAAAATTTCTGCCATTCATCTAAACAAAAAAGATGGGGCAGAAGATGCCGGCGACAATATTTTAATGCCCGGCATCATTGATGCACATGTTCACGTTAACGAACCCGGCCGAACTGAATGGGAAGGATTTGACACGGCCACACAAGCCGCTGCTGCAGGCGGTATTACAACCATTGTGGATATGCCGCTGAATGCAAGTCCGGTTACCACAACAGTAAAGGCATTTGAAGAAAAGCTGGAAGCAACAAAAAACAAACTGCATGTAAACGTTGGTTTTTACGGCGGATTGATACCGGGAAATCAGAATGATTTAGAAGGATTAATACAAGCTGGTGTTTTAGGGATAAAATGTTTTCTTACGCATTCAGGCATTGATGAATTTCCAAATGTTGGTGAAAAAGAAATAGATGAAGCCATGCCCGTGATTGCAAAATATGGGTTGCCTTTGCTGGCGCATTGCGAGTTAACTGATTCAAAAGTTGACAACCAGTTTGCAGATTTTCCAAACAGTTATCGCTATTATCTGGCCAGCCGTCCAAAAGCATGGGAGAATAATGCCATTGACCTGATGATAAAACTTTGCAGGAAGCACAATTGTAAAACACATATTGTACATGTATCATCTGCTGAAGCATTAGCTAATATTGAAAAAGCTAAAGCAGAAGGATTAGCATTAACAGCCGAAACCTGTGCACATTATATTTATTTTAATGCTGAAGATATTCCCGATTCAAACTGTTTGTATAAATGTGCGCCGCCCATACGTGAAAAAGAAAATAATGATTTGTTGAAAGAAGCATTGAAAACCGGCGTGCTTGATTTTATTGCAACAGATCATTCGCCGGCACCGCCGGATATAAAGGAACTTAGCACCGGCAACCTGATGAAAGCCTGGGGCGGCATTGCAGGATTGCAGTTTTTATTACCTGCTTCGTGGACAGCAATGAAAGGCACCATGTCTGTCGAAAAATTCATTCCTTTGCTTACAGAACAAACTGCAAAATATTTACAGGTTGATGGAAGGAAAGGAAAAATTGCAGTTGGATATGATGCAGACCTGACTGTATGGAATCCTGACGAACAGTTTGAAGTGAAAGCAAAAGAAATTTTACATCGCTATGATTGCAGTCCGTATATCGGGCAGCAATTATCAGGAACAGTTAAGCAAACTATTGTAAACGGAAGAACTGTTTATCAAAATAAAAAAATAGAAAATAAAAACGCAGGACAATGGCTTTTGAGAAAGTAAAAGAGATCATCAAAGAATCACCGGCATTTACGAAACTTACCGATCTGGCTGCAGAAAGGCTTGGTGGAAAAGTATTGTATTGTACCGATGATTTTTTTGCAGAAAAAGAAAACCTCATCAAACCCACCCGTGGGATTTTTATCACCGATAAATATACCGACCGCGGTAAATGGATGGATGGCTGGGAGAGCCGCCGCAAACGTATGCCCGGCCACGATTGGGCTGTTGTTCAGTTGGCAACTCCGGGTAAAATTATTGGTTTTGATATCGACACAAATTTTTTCCTTGGCAATCATCCGCCACATGCAAGTATTGAAGCTGTAAACCTCACCGAAGCATCAGCTGATATCGATTGGGATAAAGTTGATTGGAAAGAGATTCTACCCAAGTCACATTTAGATGCCGGCTCACAAAATTTTTATGAATGCAGCAGCAATAAAATCATTACTCATATCCGCCTGCATATTTATCCCGACGGAGGTGTAGCAAGATTAAGAGTATATGGCGAAGTGTTTAAAAATTGGGATGCAGTTTCTGCAAATGAAGAGATTGATCTGGTTGCTGCCATCAATGGTGGCAAAGCCATTGCCTGCAACGATATGTTCTTTAGTGCGATGAGTAATCTCATCATGCCAAACCGTGGCGTAAACATGGGCGATGGCTGGGAAACCAAACGCAACCGCACACCCGGCAACAGGGATTGGGTAATTTTAAAACTTGCCCAACCCGGAATCATTGATCGCATTGTGGTTGACACTTGTCATTTTAAAGGTAACTATCCAGATAGTTTTTCTATTGAAACTTGTGCAAGTAAAAATGATGAAGATGTAATCAATAATAAAATTGAATGGCAATCTTTATTATCTCAACAAAAATTAAGTGCAGATAATGAGCATGGGTTTACAAGGGAAATAAATTGTCCCTCTGTTGTTACGCATGTCAGGTTAAATATTTTTCCTGACGGTGGCATCAGCCGCCTGCGTTTATTTGGTAAGATCAAAAAATAATCATGCTGGGAATAATTTTATTGTGGGTGCTCGGTTTTGTTTTGGTGATGCTTACCATCATGACATATTACCTGCGATCTGTTGCCAAGCAATACGAAGCAGATGATGAAGCCGGATTGGATGTAGCAAAAAAACAGGAAGAGATTTCATCTTCTCAAAATTTTGTGTACACCGCACTCATACTGGTTTCGGTGGCGATGGTTGCTGCATTATATATGTATGTAAAGGGATCGCCCTGGGAGGGGCATTTGATGGAATGGATGAATATTGTTACCCGTCTCATGCATATCACTTTTGGTATTGCCTGGATCGGCGCTTCGTTTTATTTTGTCTTTTTAGAAAATGCATTGAACCGTACAAAAGATGTCCGTGATGAACTGGCAGGCAACCTCTGGGCTATTCATGGCGGCGGATTTTATTATCTGGAAAAATATAAAGTTGCTCCCAAAACAATACCAAAACATTTGCATTGGTTCAAGTACGAAGCATACTTCACCTGGTTATCGGGCTTCTGTCTTTTATTTGTAGTGTATTATTTTAATGCTTCGGCATTGCTGATAGATAAGAATGTTTTAGACATTACACCGCTTACCGGTATCGGAATTGGTGTTGGTTCATTTGTTATCGGCTGGATTATGTACGATCTGCTTTGCAAATCACCGTTGATAAAAAAACCGATTTGGTTTACCCTGATTGGATTTTTAATTGCTGTTGGCTTTGCATATTTCTACAGTCATGTTTTCAGCAGCCGTGCAGCCTATATCCATTTTGGTGCCATGATCGGCAGCATTATGGTGGCGAATGTATTCTTCGTCATCATTCCTGCACAAAAAGCAATGGTGAAAGCTGCAAGGGAAGGATTGTCATTAAATCCGCAACTTGGTAAAAATGCTTTAAACCGTTCGGTCCACAACAACTATTTTACCCTTCCGGTTTTGTTTGTGATGATCAGCAACCATTTCCCAACAACATTTGGATTTGAACAACCCTGGTTGGTTTTGGTGATTATCACTTTAGGTACTGCCGGCGTAAAACATTATCTTAACCTGAGAGAAAAAGGAGCGTTATCAGTTTGGGTGTTGCCGGTTTCGGTGATAATTTTATTGGCAGGAGCTTTTATTTCTGCGCCGCCAAAAGATCCGGGTGCCTGTAATACAAAAATTGAGTTCAGCGAAGTGCATATGATTATCCAGGAAAGATGTATCAGTTGTCATTCATCCAAACCAACAGATGATGTGTATAAAGCACCACCCAATGGCGTTGTGTATGATACGCCCAATGACATTGTGTTTAAGAAAGACCTGATCATGCAGCGGGTGGTAACAACCAAAACAATGCCGCAGAATAATAAAACCGGCATGACAGAAAAAGAAAGAGATATTATCCGTTGCTGGATAGAACAGGGCGCATCGCTAAAATAAAAATTGCAAACATGACCATAAAAGCATTTAATAAATTAAGTAAGGCAGCAAAAGCAAAACAACTAATGAGTTGTTGTGGTTCTTCAACCTGGGTTGACTTGATGATGAAACAACCGGCCCTTAAAAATGAAGAGCAGTTGCTTGAAGCCGCAGTAGATGTCTGGTACAACCAATGCAGCAGCGTAGATTGGCTGGAGTCTTTTATGCATCACCCCAAAATTGGCGATGTAAAAAGTCTCACTAAAAAATTTGCAGGCAAAGAACAGGCTTCCGTTGCTGTAGCTTCTCCTAAAACTATTAAAATACTTGCTAATGCCAACAGGGATTACGAACTCAAGAATGGGTTCATCTTTATTGTATGTGCAACCGGCAAGTCAGCCACAGAAATGTTGCAATTGCTGGAAGACAGATTAGTTAATACTATCGGCGAAGAACTGCATATAGCCATGGGTGAACAAATGAAAATTGCAATTCTTCGGTTACAAAAATTAATTACAGCCGGCGATTGGAGTTTTTTAAAAACCAGTCAGCTTACAACGCATGTGCTGGATACATCCAAAGGTAAGCCAGGTAAAGATATCAGCATTTGTTTGCAGATGCCCGTAAACGGTAACTGGCAAACCATTGCACAGGGTATTACCAATGCAGATGGAAGAATTGGAGACCTGTTGCCGTCACAAAGAAATCTAATTCCGGGAAATTATAAACTTGTCTTTGATACTGGTAATTATTTTTCTGCTCAAAAAATAAAAGCATTTTATCCCGAAGTGGAAATACAATTCAGTATTACAGATGAAACACATTATCATGTTCCATTGCTGATAAATCCGTTTGGGTATTCAACTTACAGAGGTAGTTAAGTTTCACCGCAGAGACGGGAAGTCGCAGAGTTTTCTCAGCGTCTTTGCTACCCTGCGGTTATTTAAAAGATCATTAAAAAAATAAAAAATGAGTATTTCAATTCCTGCTGAAAAAAAAGAACAATTGTTTAGTAAGCTGAAAGAAGCCAATACAACCTTTCAGCAAATTTATCCCGGCGACAGAAGTGACCGCCAGCCCGTACATACTTTATACGGAGGTGCTAATTTATTTAAGCATGATTCAGCCGCTTATCTGGGTGAAAGAGCGTTGGAAATTTTTGAAACCTATGCACCAAACCATGAAGTATTTGGTAAAGTGTTTGGTATGGATACCAAATCAGGATTCAGCAACAAAGTGTACAATAAAGTAATAGCAAAATTAAAATTGGAAGCTATTGAAGATTTCAGAATTGATTTTGAAGATGGTTATGGCAACAGGAGCAATGAAGAAGAAGATGAAACCGCCCGTACCACGGCCTTGGAAGTTGCCAAAGGCATGAAAGAAAAAACATTGCCCCCATTTATAGGCATACGCATAAAACCTTTTACTGAGGAAATGAAAGAAAGAGGTTTACGAACCCTTGATATTTTTGTAAGCACACTGGTTAAAGAAACCGGCGGCAAACTACCCGATAATTTTATTGTGATGCTACCCAAGGTTACTATTCCCGAACAACCGGCAACACTTGCTTCCTTCTTTGATATTCTTGAAAAAGAACTGAACATGGAAAAAGGGACTTTAAAAATGGAGATGATGGTGGAAACCACACAGGCCATTATGGCGATTGACGGAACAAATCCTTTAAACAAATTTATTGAGGCAAGTAAAGGGCGTTGCATAGCCATGCATTTTGGCACTTATGATTACACTGCTTCCTGCAGCATCACAGCAAAGTACCAGGAGATGGATCATCCGGTTTGCGACTTTGCTCATCACATGACAAAAGTTGCATTAGCTCATACAGGGATTTGGTTGAGCGACGGCGCAACGAATACAATGCCAATTGGTCCACACCGCGGCGACGACTTGACTCAAGAACAGTTACAAGAGAATATGGATACGGTACACAATGCCTGGAAGAAAGGATATGATCATATTCGCCATTCTCTTTGGAATGGTTTTTACCAGGGCTGGGATCTGAACCCCGCACAGTTTCCCATGCGATATGCAGCAGTGTATGCTTTCTTTTTAGAAAGTTATGGTGATGCAGTAGAACGGTTAAAAACATTTGTAGAAAAAGCAGCACGTGCAACATTGATCGGCGATGTGTTTGATGATGCAGCAACCGGACAAGGGCTTCTCAATTATTTTTTACGTGCACTAAACAGCGGTGCCATTACCGAAGAAGAAGTTTTAGTAACCGGTTTAACGTTAGATGAAATACGTGGACGTTCTTTCAAAAAAATTCTTGAAAACAGGAAGAAATGATGAAAGGAATTTCAAATAATCAGAGTCCTCAAAGTCCCCCTTCGGGGGATTTAGGGGGCTTGGAAGTATGGAAATTTATACAACAAAAACTTGCAACAGGAAAAAAAATAATGCTGTTGTATGTTTTGCAAAGTGAAGGCAGTTCTCCGGGCAGGCAGGGATTTAAGATGGCAGTTGCAAGTGATGATGAATTTTGTGGCACCATCGGCGGTGGCATCATGGAACATAAACTGGTTGAAAAAGCAAAAATGATGTTGAAGCAAAATGAAACAGTAGTTTCACTACAACACCAATATCATGATAAAGAAAAAACTAAAGATCAATCCGGCATGATTTGCTCCGGCAGCCAGTTAAATGCATTTGTTCCATTGTCGATATCAGATAGTGAAACTATAGAAAAAATAATTGCTTCTTCAAATAAATCCATTCAGCTTTCTGCAAAAGGATTGCAGCTTAGTGATGAGCCTGCAACCGGACTTCAATACAAAACAGATACAGACTGGTTGTACAGTGAAGCCATCAATCACCAACCCGTTATTCATATCATTGGCGGTGGCCATGTTGGGCTGGCATTATCAGAGCTGATGAACTATTTAGGGTTCTATATCAAACTCTATGATGACCGGCCTGAACTGAATACAATCGCTGCCAATTCTTTTGCTGATGAAAAACACATTGTTGCATATGAAAATATCGGCACACATTTCAACCAAACTGAAAATGATTATGTGGTTATTATGACGATTGGGTACAGGACAGATAAAATTATTTTGAAACAATTGATCAATTTACCTTTATGCTATCTTGGATTGCTGGGTAGTCAGCATAAGGTTGATATTCTATTTAATGAACTTATTAAAGAAGGGATTGCTGCGGAATTACTGAAAAAAATATTTTCTCCAATCGGACTGTCCATATCCAGTAAAACAACCAGTGAAATTGCGGTGAGTATTGCCGCGGAAATTATTAAAGAAAAAAACAGGGCGGATAAAAATTTGAAGCATGCTTAATAAAAAATACATAACAGGATTGTTGATTGCAGGTTTTATAACTGCATGTAATAGTACGCCTGATACTGACCAGGCAATGGCTGCTTACGACTCTTCAATTTCCTGTATGTCTGTACCGGCACGTTTCGGAAATAATCCGGATACTTCTTCAATTCAATTCAGTGGCGATACTTCTGTTGCCGGAATGGTATTGATACCAGCCGGTGTTTTTCAAATGGGAGGTGATAATGAACAGGCAAGTCCTGATGAATATCCCAAACATAAAGTTCAGGTATCAGCATTTTATATGGATGTTACGGAAGTAACCAATGCTCAGTTTAAAAAATTTACAGAAGCTACCGGTTATATAACTACAGCAGAAAAAAAACCTGATTGGGAAGAACTTAAGAAAACTGTTCCACCGGGTACTCCAAAACCACCCGACAGTGTTATGGTAGCAGCATCCCTTGTGTTTTATGCTTCCAACGGCCCGGTTGATCTGAATGATTATTCTCAATGGTGGAGATGGGTGCAGGGTGCCAGCTGGAAACATCCGGAAGGGCCTCAAAGCAGTATTGCCGGAAAAGAAAACTATCCTGTTGTACAGGTAAGCTGGGATGATGCGATCGCTTATTGTAAATGGGCCGGAAAACGTTTGCCTACTGAAGCAGAATGGGAATTTGCTGCAAGAGGAGGTCTCATCAATAATATTTATCCCTGGGGTAATGAACATATAGATACAGGTAAACCCAAAGCAAACAGCTGGGAGGGAAAATTTCCTTACCTGAATGAAAAAAAAGACGGGTTTGTAAAACTGGCACCTGCAAAATCTTTTGCTGCAAATGGTTATGGTTTGTATGATATGGCGGGTAATGTCTGGGAGTGGTGCAGCGATTGGTATAATGCTGAATATTATAAAACAGTTGCACAAATAATATCTGTAAATCCGCAGGGGCCCGGTAAAAGTTTTGATCCGCAGGAACCTTATACAGCAAAGCGATGTTTGCGTGGAGGAAGTTTTTTATGCAATGATGTTTATTGCAGCGGTTACCGCAATGCAAGGAGAATGAAAAGCAGTCCTGACACTGGATTGGAGCATACGGGTTTCAGGTGTGTGAAAGATGTAAAATAAAAAAGCCTCTGTTTTCAACGAAAGCTTTAAATAAGTTGCTGTAGGGGAAGGGATTGAATCCGCCAGTTGGCGGACAGTTAGCTCCGGTTACTATCGGGATACAAAGCCCGCCTGCCGGTAGGCAGGTTCGGTGGTCGACCCCGGTCGAATCTGTATTGCTACAGAAACGGCTCTATGCTACGTTTATCCTGTTATCCTCACCCCCAAGACTGGAGGTCGCTGCTAAAGATTTCATTACCAAAATAAAAAAAGCCCCCGTTTTTCAACGAAGGCTTTTAAAAGCGCTGTAGGGGAAGGGATCGAACCTTCACGAGGCAGTTAGCTGTAGTACAAAGTTCGGTGGTCGACCCCGGTCGAATCTGTATTGCTACAGAAACGGCTCTATGCTACGTTTATCCTGT
>Ga0138256_10000121_pt1 | contig 90294 bp, 73 predicted proteins | sample KNB2016incub_MG_FD_105486 | JGI IMG/M metagenome (GOLD analysis project Ga0138256, IMG submission 105486) | Active sludge microbial communities from wastewater in Klosterneuburg, Austria - KNB2014incub_MG | ecosystem: Engineered > WWTP > Activated sludge > Unclassified | place: Austria... | reverse complement strand
CAATGTCTGTGCATTCGTTCTCGCAACCACGCATCCCGGTTCGACATACGGCCCAGCTGGTGCCGGTGCCGGGAAGTTCGAGACAGGCGTCTCGCACGTCGTCGGCTTGAAGATACCCGTTGCCAGCGGACCTGAGTCAGGCAGCACTGCGTTCGGGTAGTCGGCCAGCGTCAGTGTGACCGCTCCGGTTTCCGTGATCGCGACAGGTCCGCCGACATCGCCGACCAGAGCATATTTCGCTCCGTTCGGGCCAACCAGCAGCACGTCCAGATTATCCGGCTTCGTCGAGTAGAAGTCATACAGCGTCACTCTGATACGGAACGCATTGGTCGTTGCTCCCGTGACCACGATCGGCGACGGATACAGCCCTGCGGCCGTGCCCTGGATGATCGAGATCGCCGCCGGGTTCTTGAACTGGTTCGCCGTGTCGTTGATCGTCAGTACCGCACTGTTCGAAGCTCCCGTCAGGGCACTCAGATTAGTGAGTGTCAGATTGACCGTCTCGTCCGTGTCCGCACTGATGTCGCCGCACAGCGGTATAGTAACCGTCTTGCTCGTCTCACCCGCTGCAAAGCTGACCGCCTGTGCCGTGTTCTGATAGTCAACACCCGTTGCACAGGTTGCCCCGCCAACTGCACGTCCACCCGAGGTCAGCGTGACCGTGGCGTTCGTTACGCCCGTCGTCACACCCGTTCGGTTGACCGTGACGGTTGCTGACTGCGACTCGTCTTCCTTGTAGGTAGTCGAGCTGAACGCAACAAATGTCGTCGGCACCGGTGTTGGTGTCGGCGTCGCCGTTGGTGCTGGCGTCGGTGTTGGTGTTGGTCCACCACCGGCACACGTGAAGACCAGCGAGAAGCGGTTGACCGTACCAGTGTCGGCTGCCGCATTATCGTTGACGTTCAACGTCCATGTTCCTACCGCACTCTGGCCGTCAAAAGCGGACAGCGGGTTATTCGGACTGAACGATCCAGTCGGGAAAGCTGCCGCCGAGCCAGCTGCATTACACTGGGCCTCGATCGATGGGAATCCGCCATCATCATCCAGGATGAGCTGGGCAAGGTTATTGTTATTACAGCCCGCCGCCGATGCCGGCACTCCCGGACGATCGTAGAAGGTAACGGCAGTTCCGGTAGGTGACGTCAGTTTGAAGACAAGATCGCCAACCCACGAGTGAGTTACTCCCACTCCAGTATCACCGACCGTTGCACTCTGAGTTCCATCAAATCGGAAGTTCAGATCCGTTATCGTACATGCCGTTCCTACTGCGACAGGTATGTTTACACCCGCCGGCAGATTGTCCGGAATCGTTACTGACGGTCCTGTGTAACTTACAGTGGTTCCTGCACCCGGTGTCGGAGTAGGAGTTGGAACCGGCGTTGGTGTCGCAACCGGCGTTGGCGTTGGCGTTGGAACCACGCCGCCTGACGTTCCTACGACGTCGAACGGCAGATCCTGAACAATATCAGCTGCCGCTGCCGGAGCGCCCGTATCTGCCACATCGGTCCAAAGTCCTGTCGAAACCGTCTGCTGACGTGCGTTGTCGCCTGCCGCTCCACGGGCTCCGGCGATCGTTTTCGCCGGTGCAAAGTGCGCTGCCGCACCTGTGACCGTAGTTGCCCAGTCGATCCAGTAAGTACCGGCTGGAAGGACAGCGTTTACGTTCAACGTATTACGCCAGATCTTTCGAGTCGTTCCAGGAGCGGAACCCGGTGCCGGAACTACCGAATTGAATAACCTGAAGTACGTTGTATCGACGGATGATGCAAGTCGATTGGTCGTCGTGTCACCAAAGACAACCGTCGCACCGGCATCTCCCGGCCTTCCATTCCATATTTGCAGAGTTCCTGCGGTAAATGGCGATGGAGTAGCTGCCGAGCCCGTCAGATATCCGTAAACCGCTATCGTGGAGATCGTACATGGCTGTGCGATCGTAAAGTTATCCGCCAGACGGAAGGTTCCCTGCGTTGATGTGAACCCAGCGCTGCCGTTACCTTCCGTAGTTACTCCGGTATTGTGCTGGAGTTCGCTGAAGAAGAAACCTGCCGGAGCTGCGACACCACTTTCGGAGGTGGCTCGCGGAAGCAATCCGCCATTCGAGAAGGTACATGCTCCAGGGGTCGGCGTTGGCGCCGGCGTTGGCGTCGGGGTCGGTACAACCGTTGGTGTCGGTGTTGGAGCAACAGCGCCGCAACACGATCTCGAGCTAACTGTAACGGTATCGACTCGCCATCCGGTTCCGGAGACACTGGAATCGGACGCCATACGGAAACGAAGTCGGATGGGCTGTCCGGCGGCCGCGGCTGGAAGATTAACGGTTGTCGTAACAAACGCCGCTTGTGTTCCAGTCCATGCCTGCCTTCCGGCGATCGGGCTAGCGAAAGAGGCACTTATCGGCCCTGTATAGCCGCCTGCCACAAAGCTGCCGCCCGCCGCTAGGATATCTGCAAAAGCACCACCGTTGATCGAGATCTCAAGTACACCGCCATCAAATCCACTTTCAAGCGTCCACGCATGGCGGAACGAAAGCTGCGAACCTGCAGCTGCGGTTAATGAAGGTGTATCGAGAACCTTGTCAGTAACGGATGCCGGATCATCGACAAATGCGACATTGGGAGCCGTGTGATTTGACCCCGTCGCGGTCACCCAGAGAGCGCCTGCTCCAGTCACATTGGTCGCAACCCAATCAGCCGGCAACGCCGGGACGGTCACAGAATCAAAATTCTGTGACAATGCTGACGATACAGCTCCGGTCGGTATTGTGTAGACGACATTTCCAAGACTGGATGCTCCATCCTGATGGGCGACAGTTGCAGTAATATTCGTACCGCATGAAAGGGACGGACTCGCGGTAAAAGTATAGTTCCTTGAGACAGCAGCCCCACCAGACGTGACAACGCCGTAGTTTTGTGCCGCACTCGGGGTCAAAACACCACCTGAAGCTGCGAGCGTTCCAACGTCGTTAACGGTGTTAGCTCCGCCTGTATTTAGAACCGGCAGCGAAACTGTAACAGTCTCACCCGGATCTACAGCTCCGTTAGCTGGAAGGCAGCTTTCAGAAACGATAGTCACGGTTCCTGGCGCCAGGACCGGAACTCCAGCTAGACAAAGGTTTACGTTTGTCGTCGCACCGCCCGCCACAACTACGCTGTTGTTGCTGGCTACGCTGAATCCACCCGATTTTGTTGCAGAAGCACTCGTGGTTCCGGGCGGGACGTTAATAATCGTGTATTGACCGCTTGCATTGGTCGTTGCAAGGAAGCCTCCCGCCAATGTGACAACAGCATTTGCGAGCGGTAACCCGCTGGCGCAGCTCGTGATCGTACCACTAACAGTACCGCGAGACGGTGCCGTACACGTCGGGAATTTGATGTTGCCAAGAACACGGGTGTTCCAAAGGAATGCATTGCCATTGTTGGCAGCTGAGCGATATTCCTGCGTGTACCAGAACGAACATTCGTCCGTCGGGTCAACGCTCATCGCACTATAATCGCCCCATCTGCTTCCAGCACCTGCCTGAAATCCGGTTCCGAGGAATCCATCAACCTGTGCCTGGAATGTGTTTGCCGGATCGGATGCCTGGCGCCCTGCGTACTTAAGGCTCGGGAAATCGGTAGCGACCGCCGAACCTGACGTGCTGTAGCCTAGCAGGATGTTTCCATCCTTATCCTGAGCAACGCTGCCCATCCAGGAGTTTGTTCCACCTGCCGGAGTGGCCGGGTTCGTCGCCTGGGTTCCCTGATTAGCAACGCTAAAGGCTCCATTTGCTCCTGCCCGGCGAATTTCGGCCCAGCGAATGCCTGCCTGGTAGGTCGCTGCCGACGCCGGTGTTGCTCCACCCACGTTTACAGTGAAGTTCATGACCCATGAATTCACCGGGCTGGCAACCGTACCAAGGTTGCGGTATGCAACCCGGAACATCAGGCGGTCAGCGATCGAATCGAGATTTGTTGCTGTACCCGGTTGTTCAACATCCGTTCGCCCCGTTGGCTGGCGAGCATCAAATGCGGCGAAGCCGAGATCGGGAGTAACCTGGGTAAAGGTTGATGATGCCGGCGTAGTAAAGTTAGGTTTGAACTCGAATATACGCAAGCCGTCGGCCGCATCGCCGAATTCGTCAGCGGTATATTCCATTATAAGGTTGCCCATTCCCGCTGGCGGTGTAATAGTTCCATCCAGGTCGGTTGGAAGCTGGCCACCGCAAGTGGGACAGATCGAGCCAAACTGATCGAAATAGACATACGACGCAGTCGGGTCACCCTGGAGCATCTTAACGCGGTCATAGGCAAACGCTCCGGCACCAAGGAAAGCGGTTCCAGCCTGGTTAAACTGGTTCACCGTCATGTAATAAGCATCCGGCCAGACACCTACGTGCGGATAATCAAAGAATGACCCGCTGGGATTGACGAAATCATAGACGTAATAAGAACCTGTTGGATCTGGCGTCGTAGAAACGGCAAACATCTGGTGTCCAGGAACCGGTCCAGGGCAAAACTGAGAAAGTATCCAGCGATTAGCGAGTGGATCATAGTTGACGATCGGATCGCCGTCGTCCATGTTGACGCACGGGCCGCCCACGACATTGGTAATACTGCTTAGAAGGAATGGAGCTGAGGCAGGTGTGCCGTTCTTATTAAATATACGAACAAGGGTGTTCGTCATCTGCACATAATGATTAGGGCCAACGTCGCCGACAGTGTCCGGCGGGGCGAAGGTCGTCCCAAAAGTCGTCTGGTTATCCTGGCTGCTCAAGCCCTCGAAGCTCACTCCCGGCGTCGGTAAAACGCTCGGCTGAGCAGGAGCATCCGGCAGGGCTTCATCTCGGAATGCATAGTTACTTCCCGCAACTCCGGCTCCCGGCACAATATTCTTGATCGTCTTCGCGTTGAACGGATTCTTGATCTTATCTTCCTGCTTTGCCCGTCGAGCCGCCGCTCTTGCCGCCCGTTCAGGATCAAGCTCCCAGTTTGGATCGGCCATTTCGGGCAGATCGCGGACTGCCTGCGAAATACCAAAAGCAACAGCCTGGCTGGCAACAGGTGCCTGCCCGCTCTGTACCACATCGTTAGTATCCGCTTTTTGGGAAGAAGCTTTCTCTGAATATCGCAGAAAAACACCTACTGCTAAACACAATACGAATAAAGACAGAAGGACTCGAAACCCACCGCCGGACAATTGTTTCCTCATTACCGATCTCCTTTAAATTAGTTGCCGGGTATAGTGCTTTGCAGAACAACCCATTGATGCTAAAACGCCGCTGGTCTATTTCGCCGCGACATCGAATTAATACCGATCCGACAAATCCCGATCGCTTCGCCGATATTCCGGGGGCTACTATCAGCCGCCGTACTCAGAAATACAACGAGAAATTGCAGAAAGCCTCAAAAAGAATCGTAAATTGTCGTTCGAAATAGTTGATTAAAACTAATTCAGCATCCGGGAAATGTCAAGATTGATTATAGTATTTTAAAAAGGCCTGGCAGAAAGATCTGGTTTTACGGGTATTTCGATAGGTTTGCGGTCAAGGCTTGCTATTGCTTAAGCCAAACCTGCCGCGATTTCTTTTTTGTGGTCGGGCGACCAGAAGGCTTCTGTTTCGAGGCGCTTTTCTCGGGAAGTGAACCGGCCTGGATCGGCCTTTTTACCTTCTTGATCGGAATGGTATTTTGGGGATTTATCTCGTGAGGGGGCTGCTTTGCCTTTAGTGTCGCCGGTGGAATCTCCCGAACCGGCACCGATACTCCGGACGAAGCCGCTTGACCCGAAACGGGCCCGGTTCCGGCTGCAGTCTTCGATCGGTTCTCGCTCATGGTCTTTATTTCAGGAGTTGGTGTCGGAGTAGCAACGCTCGTAGGGGCATCTACCCGGACGGAGGAGCGACCATTTCCGCACACCGCTAAAGTGACCGCTAAAATTGTTACGATCAGAAATGTCCGAGGCGTTTGTTTATTCATAGCGGACTCCCCGATGATGAGATGAAATGCCGGTAAGAACAGGTTGCTGAGCTTCCCCGGCAATGCCGCTATTGGATCATCCAGACAAAATGCTCGATCGCCTCGTGCGTTGTAAGAAGCAGTCGCTGGTCAGCTAAATGAAGTAATAGCAAACCGGTCAATGCCGCCGGCCAAAGCCACGAAGTAGAAAAGAGCCTTTTCTTCATCGGCTTTCCACTTTCATCAGCAAATTTTACTAATCGATGAACCCGCTCGGTTACATCCACACAATGAGCGTCAAAGAGGTACGAGCCGGCAAAAGTAATTCGAGTACGCTGGTGCGGTGCAATTCTTGCAAGCTTAACCAAAGCCGATGCAAGGTCAAGGGCAACGTGTGGTTTGCTGTACGCGGCGCATTCATCCGCGGCCGATTCCACATTTTCTGCCCAGGCACGATCAAGGTTCTTTCCAAACGGAACAATTACGAGATCCCTGCAGATCTGCAAGATCGTACGCTTAAGGTTGTCATGTGATCTCAAGTGCGCTTTTTCATGAGCGAGGGCCGCGTTTAGCTCGTTGGGCTCTAACGTTTCCAAAACCTGTGTGGCAACAAACATGCGAGGCCGCAAAATACCAATGACTGCCATGACCGGAAACGGATGGACTATCTTGAATACCGGAACATCGATACCGTCGATCTCGATTCGCAATGCACCATCCTGCCAGCTTGAGGCAACTTGTCTGGTTACATGCCATGTCCGGAGAACACGAAGAGCAGCAAGAATGAAGGCTATAGCGGATGCGATCGCCATTAATGCCAGTTTCCCACTAACGACCTCTCCGGAATTCTCAGGCTCATGAAGAAGGTAGGCCGGAACTACGAATGCGAGAACAAAGACAAGCGCTCCCGCTATGGGCCCGACTCGTAATCCGAAAATAATATGTGCACGGGTACTGGCAGAAACGCCTTTTATCAGGCCGGAAAATAGGCTCCAGATCGCAGAGGCAAGAACCGCCGCCCCCATGTTAACTATTAACAGGAACGCAAGCGTGAGAGAGATGCCGAGCAGGAAGTACACTCCCCTATTCCTCCTTACCGAGTTCCATCCTTTTTTCCTTTACGAGCCGCTCAAGCTCATCTAGAAGGAGCATGTCCCGTTCGCTGACAGAGTCGACTATACAGGCAAGTACAGGCTCAACTTTACCCGCACTTGTCTCAAAAAGACGGCCGATTATGTCCTCCGCCATTCCGCGTTCTAATTCTTCAACGGTATGTTTAGCTGTGTATAAGAAAGCACGTCCATCTTTACGGCGGTCAAGGAGGCCTTTTTTGTAGAGACGGTCGAGTGTCGTCATTACAGTCGTATACGCATAAGCGTCATGCATAGCATGATTGACGGACGTCACATTCGATTCACCTAGCCGGCGCACCTCGATCATCACCCGACGCTCAAGGTCACCCAGCGAATCAAGAACAACATCAGAAAGGCGCTGATTACCGCGAAGCCTGAATTTTGCAGAGAGCATGCCTGTTAGTATAAAAAAATCCTCGCCACTGTCAAGATTACCTTTCGACGATCCAAACTAATTTGCAAGAAAAATGGGGCAGCCCTAAAGCCGCCCCATTTATTAGTGTTCAATTTTAATACCCAAGAAAGTTATTCCTGAGCAACAAAATCGAGGTCTGACAGAGTATCGAATACCTGTATCACCCTTGTACCAAAGGAGTAACGGCGGGATTTAATACTCATTACAAGCGAGGAACCAACTTCAACGTCCTCAAAGCGGTAGAAACCGAATGAACCCGTGACGGCCGTCCTCTGTATGCCGTACTGATCGGTCATTATTACGGTCGCGTTTCTTACACCGCGGCCGTCAGACGTCGTAACACGGCCCGAGACCTCGACGCCTGCCGCCGTTGACGGCAGCAGTTCGATTCCCCAACCGCCTTTTACTTCGCCATTGACGACTTCCGGCGTAAGCGGCCGCGCTACACCATTGTCATCACGGACATAAAGGTTCCATACCCCGTTGGCTGTTGCACCCGCAAATGTGCCGTACAATGTCTGTCCGGCAGGACGCGTCGCAACGCAGCCTGGTTCAACATATGGCCCAACCGGAGCTGGAGCCGGGAAGTTAGAAACCGGTGTTTCACAAGTAGTTGGCTTGAATGCTCCTGTAACAAGCGGGCCTGCGTCAGGAAGTACACCAGCCGGGAAATCCGCGAGTGTCAGTGTGACCGCTCCTGACTCGGTGATAGCCGCCGGTCCGCCCACGTCGCCAACAACTACATATTTGGCACCCGTCGGGCTGACAAGAAGGACGTCAAGGTTGTCAGGATTCGCCGTGTAAAGATCATACAAAGTTACGCGTACTCTAAAGACATTCGTCGTTGCACCCGTTACATTGATCGGTGACGGATAAAGCCCGGCAGCAGTGCCCTGGATAATGGAGATCGCCGCATTATTACGGAACTGGTTAGCCGTGTCGTTTATCGTAAGCACGGCAGTTGTCGGAGCGATGATGCCCGTTCCGTTGCTAGCATTGGTCAGCGACAGATTCACCGTCTCATTAACATCTACAAGCAGGTCTCCGCACAACGGTACCGAAACGGTAGCCGATGCCGCATTAGCAGCAAAAGTAACTACCTGACTGGTCGTCTGATAGTCGGCACCGGTGACGCAGGTCGCTCCCGCGGTCGCAGTTCCACCTGCCACGGTACTGAAGGTTACCGTCGAAGTACCGGTTGTAACACCCGTTCGGTTGATCGTGATAACCGCGGACTGCGATTCATCGTCACGGTAAGTAGCCGAACTGAAAGCAACGAAAGTTGTCGGCGTCGGCGTCGGCGTCGGCGTTGGTGTCGGCGTCGCCGTAGGTGCTGGCGTCGGCGTCGGCGTCGGCGTCGCGGTCGGAGCCGGTGTCGGTGTCGGTGTCGGCGTTGGTGTCGGCGTCGGGGTTGGTGCCGGGGTTGGGGTTGGCGTCGGAGTTGGCGCCGGGGTTGGTGTCGGGGTTGGCGTTGGAACTCCCGCTACCGTGTTCGTATCCGTCGCCGAATTATTTCCCGGGGTCGGATCCGTCACGCCCGCAGGTGCCGCAACGGTTGCCGTATTTACTACCGTACCGGTGGCATTCGCAGCGATCGTCGCGACGACGCTAAAAGTAACTGAACCTCCCGAAGGCAGATTCACCGAAGCACTAATATTTCCTGTTCCATTAGCTGCAGGACATGAACCGCCTCCCGCCGCGACACATGTCCATGTAGCTCCGGAGATTCCCGCAGGAAAAGTATCAGTAACGGTGGCCCCAACAACCGGGTCTGGGCCCGCATTCGATGCAACGATCGTGTAGGTTGTTGTTGCTCCAGGGGCTACCGAGGCAACACCGTCTGTTTTCGTGATACCAAGATTGGCTGAACCGCCCGTTGCACTGAACGGGATCGCTAGTCCATCGATTCCAAGTGTTCCGTCACCGACCACACCAAGTAGCGTTGCCGCTCCGGTTGCAAGGTTGATCCTGTAAAGAGTCGGAGTACTGTCAACAAAAAGAGATGCGTAAGCAAGATCGGTACCCTGCTGGATATCAAATCCGCCGAATGCCGTCGGATTGACACCTAACGGTCCAATAGTCGTTACCTGGCCAGTGTTTGGAGAAGGTGTGCCGTTAGGGCCACCGATCCGAACAAGCGTGTTCCGGTCTGAGTCAATACCGTACAAGGTCGTTGTCGTGGCCGTCGAGGTATTATTCGTGTAAGCCACATGAACAATATTTGGGCTTGCTCCAAATCCAGGGTCGCCGGCGACATACGCAAGCGTCGTGTCGGTACCGGCAAGCGTTCCGTCGATCGGGTTGAGGCGTCTATTGTTGTCGGCATCTCCAACCTGACGAATACGGTCAACCGTTGGGTTAAAATCTAGTCCGGTAAAACTGTCTATAGTGGTAGGTACTGTGTTTGCCGCCACCGAGGTAACCGCTCCCGTCGTAGTGTTGATCGTCACGACACGGTCCGTTCCCGGGAATCCTTTACTTGCTGTTCCGTATAGCACCCCACCTAGAGGGCGATAATCGATGCTCGAAACAAACTCATTATTGGCGGTGTCGAGGCCCGTAACCGGAATATTCGACAAGATAACATCCGGAGTGTTCGCATTAAAGCTAATAAGGCTATCCGAAAAGAAATCATAAGCAAAGATCACAGGGTTAGCCTGAACCGCATCCGGTGCGTCAGGTTGCGCCGCCGATTCAGTCACAGGCCCCATCTGGGCTTCATGCTGCTGATCCAACAGATAGCGCTCTAGCTTGGCCGGTGACAGTCCTGAAAGATCTCTGTTAGCCGTCGTTACCGACTTCACTCCCCTCGTGACCCGTTGCGCGTTAATGCGCCACGTCAAGATGCCAAATACCGCAAGGCTCAGCATCACGCTGAGCAGTAGAAATGCTTTACGATTTAAAGCAATGATCGACCCGTTAATTTTTCTCATGATTATTATTCGAAACTCCCCTAAATAATGATGCCTTGCGGCAACTATAGTAACGATCTCCAGAAATGTATTGATGGATATTTTCTGAGAATCACAGTTCCGCTCGCAGGCGTTGTTAGGCCTCCACGGCGGCGGCATGAATTGATAAAGTTCTCACCTGTTGCGAGAAATCCTTTCTCTCGTCTTAAGATATTATCAAAAGCCTTTAAAGCAGGGCACAAAGGTGTCTTGATTATATTCTTAATCTTAAGCACACGTCAATAACTTTATACTCTAGTTTAAACAAAGTTTGGCGTATACAACCGTGCTCTTGCTGGGTCAGGCATAGGATCGGGATTCCGATCTGACCATCATCAACATAAAAACTGCGAGAATCGATACGCAAGAGCTAAAAATAAATGCAGTTGACGCTCCATAGTGGTTCCAGATCAAGCCGAATAAGAGCGAGGCCGGAAAAACCGTTATCCCGAACGCAAGGTTGTAAAGTCCGTATGCGGTACCGCGCTTTTCTTTCGGAACCATGTCGGCGACAAAAGCCTTTTCAACGCCTTCGGTCAGACCGAAGTACGTTCCATATATGATAAACAAAATCCAGCATTGCCATGCCGAGCTCACAAAAGCAAACCCGATATAAACCACGGCGTAGATTATCCACCCAACAATAATTAGTGTCCTGCGGCCGAACCGATCGGACAGATCACCGCCGACCAGTGAGCTGACAACCTTGCTGAAATGAAGTGTCATCCACAAAAGCGGAAGGACAACCGGCGATATTCCCGCATCTGAGGCTCGCAGGAGGAGAAATGCATCAGTCGAATTCGACAATGTAAAAACAGCTATAACAACGAGGAAGCGTTTGAAATTTGGATCAAACCCTTTCAGCGAGAGATTTGGCGGCGGGGCCGTATCTTCAATTGACTTTGGCTGTTCCCGAACAACGAACGCAATTATGAGGAGGCCGATAACAACTGGCACCGACGCGAACAGAAAAACCTGCTGATACTCACTGATCGTCGGATTCTTAGTGTCGGCTGCAAAAATGAGCAGCAATAAAAATCCCGCTATCGGTCCAAAAACAGCTCCAAGATGATCTGCGGCTCGATTGAATCCGAAAGCAAACCCACGCTGCCCCGTCGGAACGCTCTCCGCGATCAGTGCATCTCGCGGAGCTCCGCGAATTCCCTTCCCGACGCGATCTGCCATCCTAACTACGAGGACCTGCGGCCAGGTTGTTACAAACGCCAGGAACGGCCGCATGACCGCGGCCAGGGAATAGCCGAGAAAGACGGGAAGTTTTCGCGATCCAAAACGATCGCTGAAATATCCCGAGGCAAGTTTTAATAGACTCGCAATAGATTCTGCAAACCCCTCGATAAGGCCGATGGCAAATGGTGATGCTCCTAGGCTCAGGGCAAGGAACGCTGGAAGGAGTGGATAAATTATCTCGCTTGATGTGTCATTCAGAAGGCTGACGGCGCTGAGAGCAAGAACATTTCGCGGCAGGGCTCGGTATCGCTTCCATCGGCCGTTAGATGTTTCGGTAGGCGGTTCGGCCATAAAGGAAGATCGTTATCGCGGGCGTGTTGCTTTCGGACGTTCGGAACCGCCGCTTCCGCTGAAAGCCCAAAGAGCGATGCTCCCGGCTACCGCAATGGCGAGAATAACAGCGACGATCACCATTCGAAACGCCATCTTCACTGTCTTTTTCAGCATTTTGAACGCAATAAAGGCGGCCGCCAGGAGTACCAGGAAAAATACCACGGCGGCAACCACGCCAACTCCGCCTGCGATCGGTGCGACGTCGAGAAAAATACTCATATACTTCGATCTTCGGACGCTTTTTCAATGGCGTCTATATCTTCGTCCGATAAGGTCTCGGTTTCGCTTGGTATAGCAAACTCCTCATCGGCCCAGGCACCAAAATCAAGCAGTTTGCACCGCTCCGAACAAAACGGGCGGAACTCGTTACCGGTAAATTCTGTTTCCCGCCCGCAATGCGGGCACTTCACGATTGGCATAAGAAGGTTTAGGATACCAAAAGCAGACCTCGAACATCGAACCTGCACTTTATTTCAACGAACAAATACGTTTTCATAAACGTATTTGATGCAGGAATCTTGCATCTAAAGGAACAAAGTTATGAGCGACTATAAAGAAAGATTTGAACGCTGGCAGAAAAAAGCGACCGAGAAATTTGAGGAGATCGACGCCCAGCTCGGCCTGAAGGATAAGATCGAAGGCGGCGCCCGCGTTGTCGTCGAGACCGCCCGAACCGGAGCTGACCGAATCAAGACCGAAGCCGAAAAAACAGACGTCGGAAGACGGGCTGTGAAGGTTGCTGAGGATGTGGTCGGAACCGCGACCGACACCGCCAAAACCGCTTGGAATGTCAGTGAACCACTTCGTGATGTTGCGGCTGATGCGGGAAACAAAGCCGGCGGAGCCGTTGCTGATGCAGCAGGCAGAGCGGGTGATCTTTTTGACGATGCGGTCGACTCGGTCGGATCGAACGCGAAGCGCGTCTCTAAGGTTGTTGGATTTGGGGCGGGTTTGTCTTCAACGCTCGATTCGGCTCTGCGATCTGCCAAAAAAGCGACAGAATGGGTTCAGGATGATCCTTTACGTGCGGCCACCACGGGCGTTTCGATGGCTATCGGTGCGGGGCTGGGAGTCGTGTTCACGGGAATCAGCTCACATTGGCTTTTGAACTCTGCTCTTCCTACCTACTCGGTCAAAAAGGTCGCGCAGGAATTCGACGCATATCTAAAGCGCCGCGAAGATATGATCGCCAAAGGCCAGCTTTCAGATGCAGATACAGAGCGGGTGAAGTTTGAGCGAGACATAGCTAAACGAGTCGGGGCACCACTTCTTGGGGCTTTTTCCTTTGCCTCGGGCGCGGTCATGATGAGCAACGTCCTTAATCCCGCCGCCGTCACTGGCTTCCCGCTCGGCAACATCATTGGCGGCAATCCTCTGCTCGAAGGAGTCTGGTTCTTCGGCAACGGAATGGTCTGCTTTAAGACAAGCTATGATTTCTTTATGATCGCCCTCGATGGGCAGGAAGACGTAGAAAATATGGTGCGGGAGATCAAAGGGTTACTGCCCCAGGCTGTTTCAGCCTAATTGATCTGGATCGGGAACGGGACGAAGCAAAGAAAAAAGATTACCAGCGTCAGAAACGCGACCAGCTTCCGTTTTAGGTCAAGCGGGGTCTCGTCAATTGGCCGCGGGTGCTTTATACGCATCATTATCCCGAGAATGATCGCAATAAGAAAACCGCTCGGACTGCCATACAAATAAAGCCCAAAAACTGACAAAGTTGCCATGACCGGAAACGCAATGCGGCCGGTCCAGTAATGTACCTTTTCCCCGAAGACCGCATATATCGCGTGGCCACCGTCGAGTTGCCCGGACGGAATAAGATTCAGGGCGGTGACAAGCAGGCCCACCCACGCGGCGAAATAGAAGGCATTTCCAACGCCAAATGCCGGATCCTGTCCAAACGCCGCTCCTAATAACCTCATCAGCAGCGGATCTGAAAACGCCAGTCCGCTTGGATTCGCAAGCTGTTCCGGCAGCGCCGGCTCCATTGTCGCGATGCCAAGTACCGCAATGGGCAGTAGAGCTATGAATCCCGCGATCGGCCCTGCGACACCTATATCAAAAACGGCCCGCCTCGAGGGCATCGGAGACAGGATCTTGATGAACGCCCCAAAAGTTCCAGCCGGCCCGATCATCGGCGGTGTTGGAATAAAGAATGGGAGCGTCGCGTCCACTCGATATAGCCTGCATGCTACATAGTGGCCCATTTCGTGGCTGATCAGAATAAAGAGAAGAGACAGCGAGAAGCTGAGTCCATATTGAAGATGGCCAGGAACGGTGAACAGGGCATTAACTGCATCGCTGATCAGAAATGCATACTTCGCCGGAAGTGCCAGAAGCAGCTGTAAAAACTCCTGGAGGTTTTGTGGATCGGCTTCCGGCAGTGTCTGATACGGGCCAAACGGAAAGAGCGAACCAGAGATCGTTACCGTGCAAAACGTAACACCGAGAAGCAGAATATGCTTGATCCAGGTACGAGTTGTCGGCCTCATTGATGGCCGTTCGTAGTAATACTGCTGCTCGATCTTGTCTGGTTCGGTCATGCAATTAATAAAAAGATCGCAGATGCGATAGCCAGCGCTTGTTCGCGCGGCTTCACGTACCTACGATCGGAAACCTTACCAGATAATACTAAACTTGGGCTGACTAATCGACCGCCTTGGCTGAAAGCTCCTTTCCTGGCTTAAATCTGATGGTCTTGCCTGCCGGAATCGGGACTTCTTTTCCGGTTCTTGGGTTTCGGCCGACACCGCGCTTTCGAGCTTTCACGACGAAGACGCCGAACCCGCGCAATTCGATGCGCTTGCCATTAGCCAGGGCATCCTTCATCGCATCAAATAGCGAATCAACCACCTGTTCTGCTTTCTGCTTTGGGACGCCCGTTCGGTCTGCGACGAGATTAACAATGTCAAGCTTGATCATTATTTCCTCCTTTTTGAAAACGGAAACACGCGAGAGAGAGACTAAAACTTAAAACGTGTAGGAATCATAGTCCTGTAAGTCTCCCGCTGTCAAGATTTTGCGTTAAATTTACATGGTTATTTTTTCAAAGCTATTCGATACCCAATAACTGACATCAAAGGCGCTCTTAAACGCGGTTTTTTTTACTTCGTAGCCTACCTCAAAAATGCTAGAATCGGGTCACGTTTTATTTCGTAAGAGGTCATAAATTATGCGTTGGAGAGACCAGAGACAGAGCGATAACGTTGAGGATCGCAGAGGAATGGGCGGTCGCGGGGTTGCTATCGGTGGCGGCGGGCTTGGAGTTGTTGTGCTCGCCCTAGCTATATATTTGTGCGGGGGTGACCCTAGCCAGCTACTGCAGACCGGCCCAACGCAGGATCAGGTTCAAGCGCCGGGAACTGCGGCAAACAAGGCCGTCTCAAAGGATGAGAACGAACAGTTTGCCCGGGCGATAATGGGCAATCTTGAAGATGCGTGGCGACAGATCCTTCCTGCTCAGGGCCGCGTCAGGTATCAGGATCCCAAACTAGTACTGTTCAGCGGACAGATCTCATCCGCGTGCGGGTACGCGAGCGCGGCAACCGGGCCATTCTATTGCCCGGGTGATCAAAAACTGTATCTGGATTTCGCTTTCTTCGACGAGCTTAGGCGTGAGTTCAAGGCACCGGGCGATTTCGCACAGGCTTACGTTATTGCACATGAATTCGGTCACCACATCCAAAATCTGACTGGGGTTATGGACAAGGTCCAACGCGCGGGCGAGAATAATCGTCTCTCTGTTGCACTCGAACTGCAGGCCGACTGTTACGCCGGTATTTGGGCGAACTTCGCCGCTAAGCAGGGCCGGGTCGAAGCGGGCGATGCCGAGGAGGCGGTAAGGGCAGCAGCTGCCGTTGGTGACGATATGATACAGAAGCGCACACAGGGATATGTCGTGCCTGATTCATTCACCCACGGATCAGCCCAGCAGCGAATGCAGTGGTTTGCAAAAGGTATGCAGTCCGGTGATATGAAACAGTGTCAGACGTTCAAATAGCACCGGATCAAGCGGCAAACGGCCGACCGTACAATTCCTGATAGACCCAGCCCAGAAATCTCACTTCGGCCGTACAAAGAGTTTCGAGCCAGCAGCTAGTTAGGTAAATACGTTTTTCCGCGTTCGTCGTCAGCTTCTGCGATTTCAGAAGCGCAGACGCATCGAGATCGGCATCCAACCCGTAAGATTCAGCGATCTCGGTCTTGGTCTTGTGCGATTCCTGGATTGCTTCAAGCAAACTCGAAAGCCATATCTGCAATTTCTCCTCGGTATCATTTTCCGACAGAGCCTGGATAGCTCCGACCGCGAATCTCGCCTCGGCATTTTCAAACGGATAGGTCGAAATGCCGTTAACCTTATCCTCCTGCTGCTTCCATTGAAAAAGCTCGTCCGAATTCGGATGGCGAACCCTCGCAGTACGCTCGTCAAAATTCAGAAACCACTCGAGAATATCCGCGAGCGAACCTACATCCGGCTTCCCCTGCGGATCGAGGCGAAGTTTTGGCGGCTGATTTGCAGCCTCTTTAGTGTTTGCCATAGATTCTATTTCATCACCAAATCGTACCTAAAACCAGTCAGTTTTTACATTTCCAAACCGCGACCGCTATAATCGAATCACACCGTGGCAGAAAATATTCTGGACAATCCGCCTCTTACTGAACTCTCCGACGCGGAAAAGCGCGATCTGGGATTTGGTTCGGTCGTAACCGGCAGTAGCCAACGGCTATTAAATCATGACGGCACTTTCAACGTCAGGCGAACCGGGCTTTCGGCTATCTCATCACTAAATCTCTACCACACCCTGCTCGCTATGAAATGGAGCACGTTTCTCCTTATCGTTCTTCTGCTTTATTTCGTAAGCAACATCATTTTCGGAGCGTTTTATTCAATGCTCGGCCCCGAAAGCCTCGTGGATGTTTCATCCACGCCGACGGAAAATCTTTTTATTCGAGGATTTTTCTTTAGCGTGCAGACGTTTGCCACGATCGGATACGGAACGATACATCCGTCAGGCATCATTCCAAATCTGCTCGTCACCATCGAATCGTATTACAGTCTGCTCGCAAATGCCCTGATAACCGGCCTCGTCTTCGCGAGATTTGCCCGGCCAACTGCAAAGATACGATTTAGTGAAATAGCGATCATCGCTCCGTATCGCGGCATTACGGGCCTTATGGTCCGGCTTGTTAATGGACGAAATAATCACCTCATCGACGTAAAAGCGACCCTGCTCTATGCACGTTTCGTCGAAGAGAATGGCCGCTTGGTCAGAAAATTTGACGTCCTGGAACTCGAGCGGGACAACGTTGCTTTTCTCCCGCTAGCGTGGACGATCGTTCATCCGATAACGCCTGATTCCCCGCTTTACGGCATCACCATTGAAGATGTGCAAAGAACTGACGCCGAGCTGCTTGTCCTGCTCAATGCAACCGACGAAACCTTCGCAGCGATCGTTCATTCTCGGTCTTCATATAAACCGAATGAGATCCGAGTCGGCTATAAATTTGTAAACCTTTACAACGAGGTCATAGACGGCGAACCCATTTCCATAGATGTGAGAAAGCTATCGTTGACCATACCGGCAGAGCTTCCGGCCTTAGAACTCAGAGAGGAAAATTAACCGATGTTTACCGGACTGATAGAAGAACTTGGAACCATCGAGAACCTGTCGCCGCACGCCGGAGGCGTGCGGATCGTAGTCTCCGCCAATTTGGTCACCTCTGACCTTGTCAACGGCGATTCGGTCTCGGTCAACGGCGTCTGTTTAACGGCATTGGAACCGTCGCCGAGATCGTTTGCCGCGGATATGTCACCGGAAACTCTCGAACGCACGACCCTTGGACGCCTTGCGGCCGGTTCCAGGGTAAATCTCGAACGCGCCGTCACGCCTGCGACCCGTCTAGGAGGCCATATAGTTCAGGGCCACGTCGATGGAAGAGGAAAGTTCATTTCGGCTGAATCGGAAGGTGATTTCTGGACGGTGAGGATCGGTTTTGCGCCGAACCTCGCCCGCTATTTCGTCCACAAAGGCTCCGTCACCGTAGAAGGGATCTCGCTAACGATCGCAGCCCTCGAAGAAAGTCATTTCGACATCGCGATCATCCCAAAAACATGGGAGATGACCAATCTCTCGACTCTAAAACCAAACGATGACGTCAACCTCGAGGCTGACGTCATCGCAAAATATGTTGAGCGAATGTTAAGTCTACGCGAACTATGAGGCTCGGGCTTCGCGGACGATCTCAATGAATTGCTGCGCGCGTTCGGTGACAATGTGGGCGTTTCCTTCGCGAATAGCTTTGACATCCACGAGATCAGTGCCAACACCGAGTGCCGAGGCTCCGGCCTTGATAAAATCCGCCGCAGTCTTGAGCGAAACGCCGCCGGTCGGAATGATCTTGACCTGCGGGAAAGGGCCTTTTAGATTCTTGACGTAGCTCGCACCGCCGACCGAACCGCAAGGGAAAACCTTTACAAAATCCACACCCGCACTCCACGCCGTGATGACCTCTGTCGGTGTCAGAACACCCGGACAGATCGGAGCACTGTATCGATGGCACAAGGCGATCGTGTCGAGGTTCAGAGCCGGGCTGACAATGAACTGAGCTCCAGCCAACAAACAGGCTCGTGCCGTTTCAGGGTCGAGCACTGTTCCCGCACCGACAAGTACTTCACTGCCGTATTTATCCGCGACCTTCTCGATCACTCGCACGGCACCGGGCACGGTCATCGTGATCTCAAGCACGTTAACGCCACCAGCCTTGATCGCCTCGATCACCTGCATCGCCTCATCGGCCGACGAAGCCCGCACGACCGGCACGAGGCCGACATCTTCGATCTGCTTTACAATTTCTGCTTTAGTCATAGTGTTATTATTGCCCGAATGCAAAAGCCCACGCGTAATCAAGGGCGAATCATTCGACGTCCGCATTTCGCCCTTGCTCACGCGCGCTTTCGCACCTTTATTATCTTGCGACTCTCGCTCCGCCGCCTTTCATTACTCTAAGAACGTCAGACAGTCCGACTGTCGTGGTATCGCCTGGCGTTGTCATCGCCAGAGCTCCGTGTGCCGCACCGCAATTGACTGCCCATTCCGGTGATTCACCGGTGAGGAAACCGTAGATCAGCCCCGAGGCAAACGAATCACCGCCGCCGACGCGGTCGAAGATGTCGAGATCAGGCCGCATTATCGCTTGGAAAAGCTGGCCTTCAGTGAAACAGACGGCTCCCCAATCATTTACCGATGCTGTTTTAGCGTTACGTAGCGTAGTCGCCGCAACCGCAAAATTCGGAAAATCTGCAACTGCACGGCGGATCATTTTCTCGAAATTAACGATGTCGAGCTTCGAATGATGCTCGTCCTGCCCCTCGACCTCGTAGCCGAGGCACGCGGTGAAATCTTCCTCGTTGCCGATCATCACATCAACGTACTGAGCGAGATCACGATTTACTTCCTGCGCTTTTGCCTGGCCGCCGATGGCTTTCCAGAGCGAGTCGCGATAGTTGAGGTCGTAAGAAATGATCGTGCCGTATTTCTTCGCGACCTGCATCGCTTCCTTGGCAACTTCGGGTGTGGATTCTGACAATGCACAGAAAATACCGCCGGTGTGCAGCCAACGGGCACCTTCCTCACCAAATATCTTTTCCCAGTCGATATCGCCCTTCTTGAGCTGCGAAACTGCCGTATTTCCTCGATCTGAACAGCCGAGAGCGGCACGAACGCCGAACCCGCGTTCGGTGAAATTCATGCCGTTTCGCACGGTGCGCCCGACGCCGTCATATTTGACCCATTTGACGTGCGATTGATCGACGCCTCCCTGATACATAAGGTCCTGGACTAATCGACCGATCGGATTGTCGGCGAGCGCCGTTACGATCGCCGCATCAAGCCCGAAACATCGCTTTAATCCGCGAGCCACGTTGTATTCACCCCCGCCTTCCCACACCTCGAACGACCGCGTCGTATGAATACGCTTATCGCCGGGATCGAGCCGCAGCATTACCTCGCCAAGGGAAACGATGTCCCATTTACATTCATCTTTTAATTTGATCTTTAACATAAGTTTTAGAATCCAGAACTAAGAAGTCAGAAGGCTAGAGTGATCGCCAGCTTCCGGATTCTGAATTCTGGCCTCTTAATTCTCACCTTGCCATCCATCCGCCATCAACAACTACAATGTGGCCCTGTAAATAATCACTGGCGGCCGAAGAAAGGAAAACTGCTGTTCCTGCAAGATCGTCAGGCGAACCCCAACGGCCGGCCGGGATGCGTTCGAGTATCTGCCGATTACGGGTTTCGTCGGCCCTCAAAGCAGTCGTATTGTCCGTCGCCATGTAGCCCGGAGCGATCGCGTTAACATTCACATTATGCTTGGCCCATTCGTTTGCTAGTGCTTTTGTCACACCGGCGACACCCGATTTCGAAGCGGTATAAGCCGGAACCGTGATACCGCCCTGAAATGAAAGCAGCGACGCAATATTAACTATCTTTCCACCACCCTGCTCGATCATGTGCCGTCCCGCGGCCTGCGAGGTTCGAAAAACGCTTGATAGATTAACTTCGATCACCGTCGACCAATCTTCCTCACTAAAATCGACCGCCGGCGTGCGGCGGATCATACCAGCGTTATTTATCAGAATATCGATCCGGCCAAAAGCGGCGATAACATCTGCAACGACGCGTTTCGGCGTCTCTTTATCAGACATATCGCCGGCTATCAAAACCGCTCGCCGTCCCATTTTTTCGATCGCGGCAACAGTTTCATCAGCTTGACCGTCAGCTAGACAGTGACAAGCAACATTGGCTCCAGCCTCAGCAAGCGCCAAAGCCATTCCTTGCCCGAGGCCGACCGAGGCTCCGGTTACGAGCGCTATCTTGCCGTCAAGTTTGAATTTATCTAAAATCATAAAATTTACAGAGATGAACGGGATAAAGGCGATGCGATGAGAAAAATCCTATTCTCATCCATTTCATCTCCTTCATCCCTGTCCGTTATTTCTGCGAAGACTCAAGCCCGGTAGGCCCGGCTGCGTATTCCGGCTGGACGTTTACAACACCAAATTGCCGGTCTTCGCCCTCGCGGTTGGCGGCCATCATCCAGAGAAAATTGATCTGGCCGCCCGGGGCCGCGACATTTGGGTGAAAGCCTCTGGGCATCAGGACGACATCGCCTTCGCGGACAACTTGCACAAGCTCGGGCGTTTCACCATCGGTATAAACCATCTGGATCCCAAATTGCGGTGCCGGCATGTCAATGTACAGGTACGCCTCTTCTAAAAGATTTGCGTGTTCATGCGGCGGCCACGAAGTCCAGTTCCCGTCGGACGAAAATGTCACTCCGGCCATAATTCGTCCGGCTTCGACGTTCTTTCCGAACAGAATGTTCAAGTCGCGCTCCGACGGCGGCTTTCCAGCGGTAAAATGCAACGCCGGGTCCTTGCGGATCTCCTGAAACACTACAAATTGCAGCGGATACTGCTTCTCAACCGGCGAAGATATTTCTGCCATATCAAATGCCCCGTCGCTCGCGACGGTGATCTGCGAATCGCGGGGTACATACAATGCGTCGTAACGATTCATCGCAAACGTCTGCCCGCCGGCGGTAACGCTTCCTGTGCCATTCAGACAAACAAGACCTGTCTCGTGCGTTCCGTTCTCAAACTCGATCGCAGCGTCGCCCGCCTCGAGAATTATACGGCCGTAAAACAGATTTCGCGACGCAGTTGCCCCGGGAGCTACCGAATTGGTGCGTCCCTTTACTTTGTGCGTCCCTTTGACGACGCAGGTCGCCGGATCAATATTTTCGAGCTGTATTTGTGCGTGCATAAAACTACCTCCAAAAACCCACTTGTCACGACCTAGAGAGTGCTTAAATACTCCTCCACCGCGACTTCAAGCGCTCCGCCAATTGCAGAGCCAACCGGTTCGCCGGCCTCGACCGACCAACCGTCGATCCTGCCGACGATGCTGCGGCGAATAGCCGCATTCAATGGCTCCTCGATAAATTTCCAACCGTAGACAAGGCGGCCGGTGATGATGACGCGCGGAATTCCGATGCCCATGATCACATTTGCGATCCCGATACCAAGATAATCGCCGATCTTTTCGAGCGTCTTTTTCGAACGAATGTCACCGACCTCGGCCTTGCTGACGATCTCGACAAATCTTGGAACTGTCTCACCGGCAGACGGCGGGCGATCTCCGAGGTAGAGCGAAGCAGCTGCGGCGGCTGATGCGTATTTTTCCCAACATCCTCGATTACCGCATACGCAGGGCTTGCCGTTTGCGACGATCGTCATATGGCCAAATTCACCTGCGATACCGCGGCCCGCTCCCGTACCGCGATAAACCTCGCTGCCTATCACCAAACCTACGCCGATTCCCGTTCCTGATCGAACAAGTATGAAGTTGGTCATCAGGCCGTCATCAGAGTTTCGGATCTTGAGCCGTGCCTCATACATAGCGGCGGCCGTCGAATCATTTTCTACTACAACGGTGGTATTCTCGTGGACCCGAAGAGCACCCGCGACGTCGATATCTTTCCAATCAAGATTCGGTCCAAATATCAGCTTTTCCCTTCTCGGATCGACCATTCCGGGCACGCTCACGCCAATAACAGCCAGGCGCTTTTCCGGGTATTTTCGGACGAGATTATCTACCTGCTCGCGAGCGAGCCGAAGTGCGTAGCTTGCCGTTTTCGGCGTTTCAAAATCCGTCTCGTCAGTGATCTCTCCTCTGAGGGTTGTAAGGCCCACTTGTGAGCGGCGAACGCCGAGATTAACACCGATGAAGTAGACATCATCATCCGCAAACGACAGTATTCGCGAACGTCTTTTCAGGCCTTCGGCAGCGAGCGATTCCTCGCGAATGATGCCCTGGGCGATCAGCGGCTTAACATTCTCGGTAACGGTGCTTTTATCTATTGAGAGCCGTTCCGCGATATCGGTTCGCGTTATCGGCTGTGCGGCACGAATCAAGCGCAGCAGCTGATTGCCTTTTCGCGAAGTACCGGATGGTGATCTGGATGCACCAAGCAGTTCCGATTGATATAACTGACCGTTATTCATTTTACGTTATCATAATATACTATAACGAAACGGTCTGTTCTGCCCAGAACTGAAACTCGCGATGTTTTAGGATCTCTGCCTTTGCCTGTATCTCGCCGCTTGCCGTTTTACGGATATATTCAAAAAGCCGAGTGCCCACCTCTGGAATGCTTTCAGTACCAAGAATGATGTTTCCGGCTGAAATATCGAGGTCTTGCGACATTTTTTCAAAAACACGGTTATTGGAGGCGAGTTTAAGAACGGGTGTTATTGCGTTGCCGATAGTCGTTCCATTGCCGGTAGTGAAAACGACCACGGTTGCTCCGGAGGCGACCAATCCGGGGGTTGATTCCTGATCGTAGCCCGGTCCCTGCATCAAATTTAGCCCGCGGACGCGCGGCGTTTCGGCATAATCCAGGCAATCTTCAATGCGGGTCGTGCCCGCTTTAACTATTGCTCCCAGCGATTTTATCGTTATGTTAAGAAGGCCGCCAGCCTTGTTCCCTGTGCTCGGATTCTGACCGAGGACACCTCCAAATTTTGAAGCGTATTCCTTATACCAGTCAACCAACTCGTAGATCCGGCGTCCGGTCTCAGAATCCTTCGCACGATTTGCGAGAATGTGTTCCGCCCCGCAAAACTCAGGCACCTCGGTGAGCAGAACCGTTCCACCGCTGCGAACAAGCAGATCTGAAGCGTAACCAAGCGCCGGATTTGCCGAGATCCCGGAAAATCCATCTGAGCTGCCGCATTTCACGCCGAGAACCAATTCGCTCAGCGGAAACTCCTCGCGGGTGGATCGATTGACCTCCGGAAGCATTTCCGCGACCGTCTTTAGGCCAAGCTCAATAGCTGACTGCGTCCCGCCGACATCCTGAATACCTATTTTAAAAACCGGTTTCTGGATCGGCTTCTCACGGTTGGTCAGATATTTTTCAACATACGTCAGGTTGGTCTTCTCGCAGCCGAGATCTATGAGGATCACTCCGCCAACGTTCGGATGATCGGCGTAGTTTGAGAGCGTACGCATCATCAGATCCAGGTTCGACCCATCCTGACAGCCGCAGCCTTTGTTGTGCGGGATCGCAACCACGCCATCTACGTTCGGATACTTTTCGCGGCTGTAATGAATGAACTCCGCCATCATCGAGATCTGCGTCGCCTCATGGCTGGCACACATCGACGTCGGGACGATCAGGAGGAAATTTCGCGTTCCAACGCGTCCGTCAGCACGGCGGAATCCCATAAAAGTTCCGACCTCTTCGGGCGCAAAATAGTCTGGGGCGGGCGTATGTAGATCGTCAGGCAGATTTCGAACGACAGGAACGTCATCCGACATATTTTCGTGAGTTACCCACTCACCTTTTTCAATGCCAAGCGAGGTTCCGATCGGTTGGCCGTATTGACGAACAAATTCACCGGCGGGGATTTCGCTTGTGGCAAATCTATGACCCGGGGGCACCGCCTTTAAGACAGTAACAACCTCTCCGCTCGGGAGCATTAGCATCAACCCGTCGCGGGTCTCATTTTTTACCACCGCGACGTTATCGTCCGGGTTGACGATGATCGCATACTCGCTGATAGCGGTCGCTTTTTCTGCGTAGGTATCCAACATAAAGTATCAAGCAAACAGGTCGGGCAAAACGTACGATCTGACGTTCGGATGCAGACGGATCAATAGCCCCGGGTTCTCATCGCACTGTCTTTGGAGTTCGTCGCCATCAGCCGACAATTCTGTTTCTATCATCCTCTTAAAGCTTGGCTTCTTACCCGGTGCCGTTGAGGCATCGACGATCGACTGCACTATTAACCTCGCCTCGAGGATCGCTGCCGGGCCGAGCGTAAGTATGTACGAGGCATTTCTGCACTCGGTCTCATCTGCTTCCGAGATGACACTGCCGCCGACCTTGAACTTAGAAATATGGTGCTCCAGGATGGTTGGTGAGATCGGTATGATGCCGACAAAATCACTGAACTGAGCCCCGCATCCAGGCTTGATGTAGCAAAGATGCGAAGCCGCCTCAGCTTCGGGCCCAAACCCCATGAAGAAAATGTCTATTCCGCCGAGCGATTCAAGTTTTTCGAGATAACCGGAAAGCGCGGATTCAAGATCGTCTGTCTCTGTCAGCATTGCCGTGAAGCTCTTGATCTTCGCGAAAAACTTCGGGCCGAGCAACCTCTCGAAATCGCGAACAAAGCTCAAGCCATTATTCATCCGCATCGGAGCGAGTGCGTCCTGCGTAAAAACATGCAGGCGCCCGAGCAATTCGTCGATCTCCTCGGTCTCAGCCAAACGGTTGATGATACGGTACATTGCCTGGGCACCGCGGCCGCCGAGCAGGACGATCGTGATGTCCCCGTCCTTACGATCAGCGTAAGCGACAAGCTCGTCGAACATCGCTTGGCCGACCGCGTCCTCGCTGTCGAGGACATAGTAAACAAATGGTGATGTTGGAGCCTTTACATTCTGCCCCGAGTCAGGAAAACTTAGCCAAATGTTGTTTCCGGCGACGCGGCGTTCTACTATTTTTTTGGTGGATGTTTGCACTTGGATTTTTATAATATTATATTGTAATTGGTTAAACCAATTAAAATCAAGTATTATCGGACAAATTGTAAAGAAGCCTAACAAATTACCAGATTATCTTTCTATAAGATTAGGTAATAGCGAGTGTTTTACGCAGTTTACCAAAACAAGGCAGACACCCGAACCGGGCCGTTAGAAAATCCAAGTGGTAATACCTTTGCAACTTAAGTAATTGCCCAATTTTATATTTTCTCGCATTTATGAGCTACAGCAAATTAGATCTGGACGGCCGGGTAGCCGTCGTTATCGGAGGAACCTCAGGCATCGGCCGGGCGATCGCACACGGATTGGCCGAGGCCGGAGCGGATGTTGTCTGCACGTCGCGTAGGCAGGATCAGGTCGATATAGCCGCCGCTGAGATCGAGGCAAAGGGACGCAGGACGCTTCGTGCAACTTCTGACGTTTCTGACAAAGACTCGTTGGAAGCCCTTCTTGGCGCGTGCGTCTCAGCATTCGGCAAGGTCGACATCCTCGTCAACTCGGCCGGCCGCACCAAGCGCGAACCGACGCTCGACCTGGACGAAGAAACATGGAACGAAATTCTCGAAACCAACCTTACCGGAACACTCCGCTCGTGCCAGGTCTTCGGCCGTCACATGATCGAGAAAGGTTACGGACGAATAATCAACATCGCATCGCTTTCGACATTTGTGTCACTCTTTGAGGTCGCTGCTTATTCGGCGAGCAAAGCCGCAGTTGCGTCGCTCACAAAATCGCTTGCGATCGAATGGGCAAAGAAAGGGGTGAACGTAAATGCGATCGCACCCGGAGTTTTCCGCACCGCATTGAACCAAAAGCTGCTCGACGAGAGCGATCGTGGCCGTGAGTTTCTAACCCGAACACCCATGGGACGCTTCGGAAATGTCGAAGAACTTGCCGGCGCTGCGGTTTTCCTTGCGTCCGATGCTGCAAGTTTTGTGACCGGCGAAGTACTTGTCGTTGACGGCGGGTTTTTGGCGAGTGGCGTTAATCAGTAGTTATAAATGGCTTTAACCGAGCTCGAAGAAAAAACTGAGCGCATCACTGAACTGCTCGATCGTGAGAACCTCGGTGCGGTTTTGCTCAATGCCCAGCACAATTTTGCATGGCTGACCGGCGGATCGACGAACGGCATCGACCTGAGCCGTGAAAATGGTGCCGCTTCGCTCCTGGTGACGCGATCAGGTAAACGTTATTTGCTCGCAAACAACATAGAGTTGCCGCGCATGCTGGCAGAGGAAGTTTCGGCAGACGATTTTGAGCCGGTAGATTTTAGTTGGCAGGAAGAGAAAGCGGTTGGCGACACCGCGCTAAGAAAGGCGAAGGCATTGGCCGATGGGGAGATCACTACCGACATTTCGCTATTTGCCGGTGCGGCGGCGATCGAAGGCAAGATCGCCAAATGCCGGTACAAACTGACCCGCAACGAGTTGATCCGCTATCGTGAACTCGGACGCGATGCCGGAGCGATAATGCGAAAGGTCATCGAGGAGATCGCTCCGGGTGACACCGAAATTTCGATCGCCGCGAAGATCAGAAGTGCTTCTGCTCGGCATAACGTCTCTTCGGTTGTAACACTCGTGGCAGCGGATGAGCGGATCGCTCGTTTTCGCCACCCAGTGCCGACCGAAAATAGTTGGAAAAAGACACTTTTGATGGTAACGTGTGCCAAACGTTTTGGCCTGATCGTGAGTCTTAGCCGGATCGTCTGCATTGGCTCAATTCCGGATGATCTGCAGCGAAAAACGGAAGCAAATGCTTCAGTCAATGCCGCGCTATCCGCCGCGACTCGTTCCGGTGTGACAGGAGCTGAAATGTACACAACAGCGGCTACCGCGTATGCTGCCGCCGGATTTGACGGCGAGATCGACAAACATCATCAGGGCGGTGCGGCTGGATACAAGACCCGTGAATGGGTCGCACATCCGCAAAGTTCAGAGATCGTGCACCTTAACCAGGCATTTGCCTGGAATCCGTCGATCACTGGAACAAAAGTTGAAGAAACAATACTGACAACGGAACGTGGGATTGAGGTGATCACCACGTCCCCTGATTTTCCGCAGATCGAAACGAATCTGAACGGACAGCCGTTCTTTTCCCCAGGAATTTTATCAATTTAGCGAGAGGTATTTCGAATGAACGATCAATCCGAGATCATAGAGAGTCAAAAACGGCAGGACGATGGCGGCGAACCAACCGTACGGATCGGCCATTATCGCTGGATGATCTGTACGCTGCTGTTCTTCGCGGCAACAGTCAATTATGTTGACCGCCAGGTTCTCGGCATTCTGAAACCTACCCTAGCTAAGGAATTTGGCTGGACTGAGATCGATTATGGCTGGATCGTTTTCGCGTTTCAGACCGCTTATGCGATCGGCCTGCTGTTTGTGGGCCGCCTAATGGATCGCTTCGGGACGAAAAAAGGTTTTGCGGTATCCATAACGGTCTGGAGCGTTGCCGCACTCCTGCACGCCTGGGCAGTTCCGATCGGTGTTGCGACAGCGGCTTTGCTTAATTTCGTCGGCATCGTGTCGACAACCACGGCATTCGCTTCTGTGGTCGGCTTCATGGTCGTGCGTTTCATCCTCGGCCTTGGCGAAGCCGGTAATTTCCCGGCATCGATCAAAACGGTTGCCGAGTGGTTTCCTAAGAAAGAGCGAGCTCTTGCAACAGGCATTTTTAATTCAGGGACAAACGTCGGAGCCTTAGCAACACCGCTTCTCGTTCCACTGATAGTTCTTTATTGGGGCTGGTGGGAAGCGTTCATTATTACTGGCTTGATAGGGTTTTTGTGGCTCGGCTTTTGGCTGATGATATATCGCCGGCCCGAGGAGCATCCAAGGCTCTCGAAGGCAGAACTTGCATATATTCAGAGTGATCCGATCGAGCCTAATGTAACCATTCCATGGAAACGCCTTTTCCCGCATCGTCAGACGTGGGCATTCGCGATCGGCAAATTCCTTACGGATCCGATCTGGTGGGTCTATCTCTTTTGGCTGCCCGATTTTCTTCAAAAGCAGCACGGCCTCGACCTCAAGACCTTTGGTCTTCCGATCGCGGTGATCTACATCATCGCTGACGTCGGCAGTATCGGCGGCGGTTATCTTTCATCAAAGATGATCAAAATGGGCTGGAGTATCAACCGTTCAAGAAAAACTGCGATGCTTATCTGTGCACTCGCCGTCGTGCCGATCGTGATCGCCTCGACGACCTCGAGCTTGTGGCTTGCGGTTATTTTGATCGGTATTGCAGCAGCAGCTCATCAGGGCTGGTCGGCTAATATCTTCACGCTTTCCTCGGATATGTTCCCGAAGCAGGCCGTTGGTTCGGTTGTCGGTATCGGCGGTATGTTCGGAGCCATCGGCGGCATGATAATCTCGCCGCTAGTTGGATATATTCTGGACCGGACGGGCAGCTATCTACCGATCTTCATCATCGCAGCGTCTGCATATTTGGTAGCGTTATTGATAATCCATCTTCTGGCGCCAAGGCTAGAACCGGCGAATATCAAGTACGACTAACAAAAAACGTTCCCAGTAAATTATGGCCCGAACTGAGCAAGGTCTGAGTTCGGGCCATTTGTTTATTGTGCTGCGATATCTATCTTTCAAACCGGATCCAATCAATATCCGCCGAACCGGCGTCGTTAAATTTCCCGGGCCGATTGAAGAAAAATCCTACCTTTGCCCCTATCCATCTCCCTTCACGTGCCTTGAAAGTTTCGCCGACATTCGCAAACGCCTTTCCGTCGATGCTGTAGCTAAAGACACAGACCGCACCCGCTTTTACATCCACGCGGATATAAACATCCTTCGACAACAGCGGCTGAGGTAAACTTTCGGTCTCGAGCGTTCCTTTATCAGCATACTTTGAGGTTGATTGCGAGATGTATGTCTTGCCGCCGCGATTTGTTATGCCGATCAGTGAATAATCGAGCCCCATTACCACAAGCCCAAACCGTTCACCCTCGAAACGCGGCGTTAGTGAAACCTTCGCCGTTGCGGCGAATTCGTCCGCCGGAGTTTTCTGCAGCAGGAGATTGGGCAGATCCCAGAGGTTTTTGTAACCGTCAGGCTGCTGAACGGAGTACATTCGCAAGACCCCTTTCTCAGGATAGGGAAATGCCCAGCGGGCTTCAGGATTTGCGTGCCATTGCCATTGCCGACCTATGGTCGGCCCATTAAATTCGTCTGTATCCGGCGGTGTTTGGATCGGAAAGCTACTGCCGACATTTGGTTTTCTGTACTGCAGCACCGGCTCGCCCGTTCCGTCGCCATCCGGGTCTGACCCGATCACCGGAAATCCATTTTTCCAAACCGCCGGCTGCAAGTGAACGACGCGCCCGTAAGGCCCTTTGTCCTGAAAATGCAAAAACCACCACTCTCCTGACGGCGTATCGACGAGAGCCCCCTGATGCGGGCCGTTGACGGTCGATCTGCCTTGAGCAAGCACGACCTTTCGCTCATATGGCCCGTAAACATTCTTCGATCGCAGAACAAGTTGCCAGCCGGTCGCCACGCCGCCAGCCGGGGCTAGGATGTAATAATAACCGTCCCGCTTCATAAACTTCGGCCCCTCGACCGTCGGATCGGTGTCGTGGCCGTCAAAAACCATCACTCCGTCGTCAAGCAGCTTTGTACCGTCCGAACTCATTTTTTTGACGACGAGCAGGCTCTTGATCCCGGCACGGCTGCCCGCAAATGCGTGGACGAGATACGCCTTGCCATCGTCGTCCCACAGCGGGCACGGATCGATCCAGCCTTTTCCCTCGGCGATCAGCAACGGTTTTGACCACTCGCCCGCCGGATCTTTGGCCTTGGTCATGTAGATGCCGTAATCGGGATCGGGAAAGAAGATATAGAATTCGCCCGCGTGAAACCTGATAGCCGGTGCCCAGACCCCGCCGCCATGCTGCGGCTTTTTGAAGATATCCTTCGGCTCCTGCTCGCGAAAAACGTGGTTAATGAGGCTCCAATTCACGAGATCCTTTGAATGCAGGATCGGCAAGCCGGGAACACTATTAAAGCTCGACGACGTCATGTAATAGTCATCGCCAACGCGAATCGCATCGGGATCGGAATAGTCGGCATTGATGATCGGATTTTTGTAAGTATCGTCGCCGTTATCCGCAACCCAGACCTTCGAAACCTGGGCATTAGCTGCTACTGCACACAAAAATACGAGCGATATCAAAACTGATCTCGACAGAGTTTGCATATCCGAAATGTCCTTATTTTGGATCAGGGCTCGAGGCCGCTTGAAAGTGCCCGAGCTTCTTCTTCTTCGAGACGCTGGGCTTTTTGAGTCTCGACCAGATGGTCGTGCATAGCGCGGCTTGCCGCCTCTGCGTCATGTTCTCGCATCGCACGATAGATGTTATGGTGCTGTTCGGCAGATTCCTTCAGATCCCGGGCCCGCTTGACCGTTTTGGAACGGCTGTCAAAAAGGATAGTCGCAACCATGTTCATGAGTGAGGTCAGAATACGGTTATTCGACGCGGCGGCGATCGTTTGATGAAATTTCATGTCGTGGACCAGATACTGCTCCGGATCGTCAATCGACGCATACATGCCGGTTATCTGCTCCGCCATCAGCGTCATCTGTTCGCTGGTCGCACGCTCCGCCGCCATTCCGGCGATGCTCATTTCGAGAGCGAGCCTTGCCTCGAACATTTCATCTGACGTAAACCCGTGAAGCGCCGATAACATTCGCAAAGCGCTGCTGTCCAGTGTCGGCGACTCATGACGTTCGGCAACAAATGTTCCGGCACCTTGCCGCGACTGCAGTATTCCGACGGTTGCCAGAGATCGAATGCCGGCGCGCAGCGTCGGCCGGCTCACGCCGAGCAGCTTTGCCAGATCTCGTTCCGGCGGCAGGCGGTCGCCCGGAGAAAGTTCGCCGTTGTGGATCATGTCACGCAGGCGAACGACAACCTCTTCGGCAGTGGTGCCGTTCTTTTCCGAATTCAGATTTTGGAAAACTGCCGGTGTTTTCTTTGGCATTTTTGTAAAAACTGGCGGAGGTACAAGCTGATTCTAGCTTAGATAAACGATTTTGTCGAAATTCTTACTTCGGCAGCGGATCCTCAAATATCTTGATAAGGATCATCGAAAAGCCTTTACCCGTTACCGAACGTCGATGCGGGGTACCTCTCGGGACCATGATCAGGTCGCCTTCCTTGATAACGATCGATTGAGCTCCAGTGACGGTTTTTGCTCTCCATTCGCCGGGTGTCGCTTCTTTAGGATCGACGAGCGTTCCGCCAAGCTCAAGCGTCGCCTGGCCTTTGAGAACGTAGTAAACGTCGTCCGATTTGTCGTGCAGTTCGACCAGATCGCCGCTGCGTCTATGGTCGTGCTGTATCGCGACGCGAGTCTCCATTCCGGCCCCGCCGATGATGTCCTCGACCTTTGTCAGCGTCGGGAGTTTCGGATCAGGATCGGTCTTATCTCCGGCAAGTCTTTTCTCCAGGTCGGCGACCGACTGCTTTGATCTGACAACATACGGTTTGATCGCCGTCGATGGTTGACGCGACTGAGCCGCGGCCGCACCGGCGGAAACCAATACTACAAGAAGCGAAAAAATGATCTGCTTTTTCATAATTTACTTATTTCCTTTCGACTGTGCGATCATCCACCGGCCAAGGTCCTGAGCGGCTTTGAAATTCTCGTATTCGGCCGGTAAACGGCGACCGTCGGTATATTCGTTGTAAAGCCACGGATCGCCGATCACAAAAACCGAGCCCTTGCCATATTTCGCCATCGCGATAAGGACGTCGCCATTTACGGTAAGTACGGGTTTCGCATCCTTGGACAGCGACAATGTCGAAACCTCTTTGATATAGATCTCTTTGGTATTCGGGAAGATCGAGTTGCCGGCCGGGATCATCACGCGTCCCATCCGGTAATCGTTATTCAGCACCTCGAACTTACGGTCCTTGTTAAATTTGATCCCGAACGTTTCTGATAGTGTATTGAATTTATCAAGTTCCGCATTCTGCCCGTCGTTGCCAAAGAGCGCGAGTACGCCGCCTTTCTTCACCCATTCCGAGATCGCTTTTACATTGTTCGGGCCGACGAATTGCGGATTCGCCGTCTCTTTTTCGGTGTCCGGATCGACGATGATGTAAACGCTGGCATTTGCCAGATTCGCCTCCGTCGGGGCGGTCGAAAGCTGTCCGACCTTGCCGCCCATCGTGCGGAAAGTGTTCATAAAGATCGAAAAACCCGAATCGAGCAGCTCGTTGTACTTGTAGTGCCAGACTTCATCCGTGCCGAGCTTGCCGCGTCGGATCTCGTGATTGAAATAGTCATCGAGCAGTACCGTTTTGCCTTTTGCCGGCCAGCCTTTTTCATAAGCTTCGATCTCGAGAGCCGCACGGATCGCGGGACCCAGCCCCTTGGCGTCATTCGTTCTGAGCTTTTCGCTCATGTAGTAATCATAGCTGCCGTCACGATATGGATTGCCGCCAAGGCCTGAGACCGAGACCGTCCCTTCCCAATCCGTCTGACCTTGAGTATTAGTTTTGATGAATTCCTTCTTGATACCCGCCCAGCCGGTCGTCGCAACCTTCATGTATCTTTCGGGCAAGTAGCCCTCGCGGACGCCGCGGGCAAGTGCGTAAACGAACATCGCCGATGCCGAAGATTCGAGATAGTTCTTCTCTTTTCCGCCGAGATCGAGGATGTCCCACCAAACGCCGCTTTTCTTGTCCTGAACCTTTTCGATCGCCGCTGCTTCGCGATTGAGGATCGCGATCAGCTCGGACCGTCGCGGATGATCCTGAGGAAAATACTCAAGCACATCGATGAGCCCCATCGCATACCAGCCCATCGCGCGTCCCCAGAAATGCGGCGATTGGCCGGTGGTCTTGTTCGCCCATTTTTGCTGCTTCGATTCGTCCCAGCCGTGATAGAGCAATCCGGTTTTCGGGTCACGCGAGTGCTTCTCCATCCAGACGAACTGGTTAGCGATATCATTCCAATTGTCCTCGCCAAAGAACATTGAGTATTCGGCATAGAACGGTTGGCCCATATAGAGCCCGTCGAGCCACATCTGATACGGATAGATCTTTTTGTGCCAAAAGCCGCCTTCGTTCGTTCGCGGATGCGTCCTGAGCTGCGTACGGGCGAGTTCGACCATTTTGCGGTATTTCTCGTTGCCAGTTGCACGATAGAGCATCAGCATTGATGTCGTCGGCGTTATGTGGTCGATGTTGTATTCGTCAACCTTGTAGTCCTTATGATTGCCTTTCTCATCGATCCAGTAGTCCATTCCCTTCTGGATGTGATTGAAATACTTTGCATCACCGGTCGCGTACCACATCGCCTGGATCGCCTTGTGGACGACACCTTGCTCGTAGGTCCATTTCGCCGGGATCCCGGGTTGATTTCGGTCATCGACCCAAATGCGGTTCATCGCGGTGTCGGCGAGTTGCTCAGATACCGGCTTCTGGGCCATCGCTCCGGCTGTCAGCAATAAAATAAGTACAAGAATGATCGTGCTTTTCATAAATTCTATTTTTTGAGAGGGATCGATTGATTCCAGCTCGAGCCTTGTCCATTAATGGTACCGCTGACGGCAAAGAAAACGTGCGTCGGTTTTCCATTCTCGATCAGAACATGCGGCCGCTCGGTCTTACCAACCTTCGTCGTCGTACCGTCGGCCCACAAAATATTTCTCGAAACCGCGATACCTGGTTGCGGAACCGTCCATTTAATTCCGTCATCGGATGTCGCGTAAAAGATCTCTTTATCGGGCGAATATTTACGTTCATGATCGAGCATCAAGGCTTTGTATTTGCCGTTCTCGATCCATATGAAAGGATCTTCAGCACCGATGCCCATGTTCAAGGGCTGATCCGTAACTCGCTTATATTCCTTGTCGTATCGATCAGCGATCGCCAAACCGATCGCATGAACCGTGAGCCGCGTAACCCCTTTATAATAAAGCATTACTCGCCCATCTTTAAGCACGACCGGCGCCGCATTGCTTGTCAGATATCTGTCCCAGGAGTCGGTTTTTACATCAAGGATCGGTTTGTCGAGTCGTTTCCATGGCCCGTAGGGCGATTTCGAGGTCGCGAGCCCGATGCGCTCGTGCTGGTGGGCATCGAGTTTAGTTGGTGAATCATCGTTAATGCGAAAGTCCAGACCCGGGCGTTTCCCTTTATACGTTGTTCCCGTGTAGTACAGCAAATACGTATCCTTGTATTTTCTGATCGCCGGATTATGCGTCATCTGGCCGTCCCAGAATTCCTCGCCGCGCGGCGGTAGTGCGACATCGCTGAATTTATAGGGCCCGGCGGGTTTGTCGGAAATAGCGTGTACGATCTCAGAATTCGTTAGCCAATACGGCCCAAATCCGGGCGGTTTTGGCCAGCGGGACGCGAACATATGGTATTTTCCGTCGTCGCCCTTAATGACCGACCCGCACCACACCCAATAACCATCCATACGAAACCCGCCGTCAAGCGGCGCAGGCAAAAGTTTATCGTGAAACTCATTCGTCTGCGCCGATAGACTAGCCGCAAAAACGGCCAGCAAAAGAAGGATCTGCAAACGTCTAAGTCTCATTATTTCCTCAAATACTTGGTTAGCATGATCTTATTCTCGCGTATGCCTTCGACCGCAAGCTTCGCCATTTCCTCAGCTCCGAGCGGACTGAAATGCGTGTTATCCTCGACGCCTTTTGGGTAATTAGGGTGTTCGCCCGGCTTTAATTGCAGAAACAGCTTGGTCGAACCATCTTTTCCATATCGCGTCATAACCGCCGCACTTTTGCTCTCCATGTCGATCACGGCAGCGTTCTCGGCTTTGCCGACAGCTTTTACTGCCTCGGGGTATTCGCCATGGGTTTTTACGAGTACTTCGTTCTCGAACTTACGACGCGAAACTGGCGTCATCAGCACCGGCGTCGCACCTTTTGCCCGAACGTCGCGAATGAATCTCGCCAAATTTGCCTTGTAATCGTCCGGCGACGCGTAAACCGCCGGTTTGTCCTTTTTCTCGTCGTTATGGCCGAACTCAATGAAAACGAAATCGCCCTTTTTAAGTGCATCGACTATCTTTTGCCAGTGGCCTTCATCGACGAAGGATTTCGTGCTTCGTCCATTTAGCGCTCGATTGTCGATCTTTACCTTTGCCGGGTCGAAATGCTGCTGGAGCATTTCGCCCCAACCGGTTTCGGGCCGTCGATCAGCCGCTTTATTCGCCGCGGTCGAATCTCCTGCAAGAAAAACGGTTAACTGGGCCGACGCGGAAGCACTCAACAACAAAGCGAAAAGCAAGACTAGCACGATGGCCAAGATCAACCTCATAAACGTATCAACTCACTGATCTTGACGGGACGCTTTTGCTCGATGCTCGTCCTGGCCGCGATCCCGGTCAGGCAAGACATCGCACCGGCACGCGAATCCGGCAATTTCAGATGCTCGGGAACCTGAGCGTTCTTAAATATCACCTCGCGTAGCCGATCGTCACCGCCCGAGTGTCCGCCGGCGATATTTGGCATCTCGATCCGCTCGCGGCCGCGAGGGAAACTCTTAATGAGGTAGATCTCAGATTGCAGCTGCTCGGGCCACGGCTGGCGTTCGTAATCGCGAACCTCAAGCCTGCCTTTCGTGCCGTTAAAGGCGATCCGATAGCCTTCGATCGGCATTGAAGCATTGAGCGAATAGCTCATACTGACGCCATTCGAATACTTGACCGCCGCCGACATTGTGTCGTAAATATCGATGTCTTCCTTAAACACGCAGCCGTCACGCATATACCCGTCAACGTCCTCGCATTCGGCATACAGCTTCATCAATCGAGCGTCTTTTGTCAGATCCCAAAAGAACGGGCACTTTGCTTTGTGCGGGCACGTGCGGCAATTTGTATGGCGAAACGTCCCGGCCTTGCCGTAGACATTCAGGTCGCCGTAAGCCGTCACCTCGACCGGATCGGCACCGAGCCACCAGTTCACCAGGTCAAAATGATGCGTCGCCTTATGCACCCAAAGGCTGCCGCCGCCTGCTTTCAAACGGTGCCAGCGGCGGAAATAATCCGCGCCGTGCGACGTGTCGAGGTACCAGCTGAAATCGACCGACGTAACCTTACCGATCTCGCCGGATTGCAGTATCTCTTTTATTTTCTGGTGCTTGGGCGCGTAGCGGTAATTGAAAGCAACTGTGATCTTGCGGTTATTTTTCTTTTCGGCATCAATTACCGCCTGAGCCTGAACAGCCTCGGTTACCATAGGTTTCTCGGTGATGACATCAATGCCCATCGCGAGAGCTTTGGTAATGAATTGATGATGTGTCGAATCCATCGTCGTCACCATCAGAAGCTCAGGCTTGGTCTTGGCGACCATTTCGTCAAAACTCGTGAACGTCGGGCAGCTCGCACCGATCAGTTTTTTTCCGGCTTCGGCACGCTTACCGTTCTTGTCGCAAAGGCCAACGAATTCGATCTCGTTCGCATAGCGTTCGAAGATGTCTTTGCCCCACATTCCCGTACCGCGGTGTCCGGTTCCGACCATTGCGTAGCGTTTTCGAGCCAGTGGTGTGACGGTGGCCGCGGACAGCGAGCCCGTTAACAGGGCCGACGCGGCCGCAACGCCGGATGCCTTTACAAAATCACGACGGTTTATCGATCCTTTATCTGACATAATTTTTTACAATAACGAATCAGTTAACTTCCCACCTATCTTTACGTTTTTCAGTTTAATGCCTCTGACGTTTTTGACGATGCTCGGATTCTTCATCTCTCCGATCGTGCAATTGCTGATAGAGACATCGTATATCGGAGCATTATCGAGGCCTTGCAGATCCGCTACACGATTGCCGGATGTGCATGTCAGCCCGTCGATCTGCAGGTTTCGCATGACGGGAATGTACTCGCCCTTCGCTCCCTCCTCATAATTAAAGTCGATCTCGATCACTGCTCGCGAAACCTGGCCGACGACGTTGTTCTTATAATAAAAGTTTTCGAGTTTACCGCCGCGCGAAGCATTATTTTTGACGCGAATGGCGGTCCAGAGATCGGGGCTGTCGAGCTTGTTATCGTGAGCGAAGAGGTTTCGCACGCCGCCCGAGATCTCGCTGCCGACCGTAATTCCGCCGTGGCCGTCACGCATCGTACAATTGCGGACGATTATATTCTCGGTCGGAACATTGAGCCGGCGTCCGTCATTATTGCGCCCTGATTTGATAGCGATGCAATCGTCGCCGGTATCAAAAAAGCAATTGTCGATCAGAACGTCCTTGCATGATTCCGGGTCGCAGCCATCGTTGTTCGGGCCGTGCGACGAAATGTTCAAATTTCGAACTATGACGTTTTCGCACAGAACCGGATGAACTTCCCACATTGGTGAATCGACGATCTTCACGCCCTCGATGAGAACATTTTTACACTTATACGGCTGTATGAACTGAGGCCGCAGATAGTGTTTTTCGCCAAAGACGCGTTCGGCTAACGGCACGTTCCGCGTCATCATATCGTAAAGTTTGTCGCGGTCTGGTTTTTGGCTGATCTTTGCCGGGTCGCCGCCGTAACGCGGGTTGCCGTGCCATTTCCAAAAGAAGGATTTGCCCTGTCCGTCAAGCGTTCCTTCGCCCGTGATGCCAATATTCGTTTGCTCGTAAGCGTAGATGAACGGCGACAGATGCATCAGCTCCATGCCTTCCCAGCGGGTGTGGACGACCGGTAGATACGCTTTCGGGTCCATCGAGAATTTAATCGTCGCACCTTTTGAAACGTACAAATTTACGTTCGATTTCAGCTGGATCGCACCTGTTAAAAACTCGCCCGCCGGCACGACGACGCGGCCGCCGCCGGCTTTTGAACAGGCGTCGATCGTCTTGTTGATCGCCTCGCGGCAGTCGAATTGCCCGCCTGCTTTCGCACCGTACTTGAGGATATCGAAATCCTTCTTCTTAAAGGTCGGCGGTTTTATACGAGCGAGGATCTTTGGATATTCAGTCTTCCACGGATCTGCCTGTCCAAAGGACATTGTCGGAAAGATGGCAATTCCCGCCGCTCCGATCGCAAACGTTTTGATAAATTCTCGTCTGTTGTGCATAAAGATCTATTTCGCCTGTTTTGCCTTCCACTTCGGATACTCGATCTCGATCAGATTTCGCGGGTTTTCGATGTACCAGGCGTAACCGTTGCGGCGTTCTGCTTCGATCTGTGCGACGTCGTATTTGATCACGGAATCGCGCCCGATAAAGATCGGCTTCATTGTTTCAAATTCGTAAAACCTAGCCCAGATCGGCTTCGCGGCTTTGTCCGGAACGACCACATTATTTCCGTTGACGCGTTCCCATTTGATGCCTGTCAGCTTCGTGGATTCGAACCACTTTATCGCCGCCTCGATCGCCGCCGTGATCTCGGGCGTTTGTTTTTCGGCCATAAGGTACCGCACGATGCCAACGCTTTCGCTCGACGTCAGACACGGCGGTTCGAATTTACGTGCCCACGCCGGTTTCAGCGTTACTTCGTCGTATTGCTGCACCCAAACGGTCTTTTTCCCGCCGATCTCGACCTGAAGTTTGAGGATCAGCGGCAGCGCTTTGGCGGCGGCGGCGGCGGCTTTTGCGCGGCGGCCTTCGTCGACGAATTTGTAATCATCCTTCGCATTGCCAATATCGCGGAGCACGGTCAGCACGCCGATCATCGCGTCGTCGTTGAATGTAATGTGCGTATAGTAACCTCTTTTCAGCGGAAAGAACTGCGGAAATCCACCGTTCTCATACTGCGACGAGAGGAGATAATCCAGGCCTTTGTTGAATGATTCCTTGTACTTCGGAAAATTGGTCGGCGGCGACGTTTTCAGGAGGCTCGCGGTGATCAGTTTCCCAAGATAAGCGACCTGCGTGTAGCTCGTCCGATTGTCGATCGTGGTCTCGCTGATGTCGGCGCGTTTCGCGAGTAAAGCATTCTTTTCGGCCTGCGTCAGCATCGCGGCGTGATCGGAATTTTTTTCCCAGCCGCCGTTGTCCTTCTGATAAACGAGCAATTGATCGCCGATCCTCGCGGCCTCGTCGGTCTGATACCACAGAGCAGGCATTTTCAGAATATCGCCGCCCCACTGAACGAGCCGCCAATCGGGCTTTGTTTTTTCCAGCCACGAATCGTTCGCCGTTTTCGGATTCCATCCGTCTTTGCCTTTAAGAAAGTTCTCGGCTGAAAACGCTGTGGCTTCGGCGTCAGTCAATTGATGCGACCATTTCACCCGTGCCGCGTCGTTGGCGCCTTTTCCGGTCGATTTATATTCGGCGAAGTATGCGGTCTTTTCGCGTTCCGGCTGCCAGTGATGCCAGCCTTCGGGCTTGATGTGCTCGCCCATTTCTGTATTGAGAAAAACCGTGCGGCCATAATCACGCCACGGGCGGCCGAGAAACACGCCTTTTTCCGTGTTTTCGGCAGTGAGACGGCATTTATTGAAAACGAATCCGGCAGGTTCAGTTGCGGCAAAACGCATCGGCGCGGTCAAATATCCGTCGCCTTTACTGCGTATCTCGCAGTTTTCGAAGACCGCCGCAGCCTGGCCGAATATGAAATCGACCGTGCCCTCGATATAGCTGTCTGTGTAATACTGACGGCCGTTCTTTGCGTAAAGCGTGTCCTGCCAGCCGAGGAAACGGCACTTCTTAAAGACCGCACGATCCGCTTCGACCAAAAGCGCCACCGCCTGGCCGCCTGCGGGCGAAGGCTTGCCGAAGGAATTTTCGAACGTAATATTCTCAGCGTAAAAATCGTGCCCGCCGATATAGGTCGCATACGCCGCGGATGTCGAACCGGCATCTTTGTTGGAGATCTTGAAGGAAAGTATCGTTTTCGCTGCATCCGTGCCGATAAACGATACGTAAGGCTTGTTGGCGGGAACGCGGATCTGTTCCTGATATGTCCCGGATTTGATGGCGATCACAAACCTCTTTGCGTTGTTTTCCGGAACCTTGTTGATCGCTTCCTGAACGGTCTTAAAATTCCCGGTTCCATCTGCGGCAACGGTAAGATCGGGCTTCTGCCCAAAAGCGGCTTGTGCCGCGAGGACAACAAACAATAAGAGGTTTACAAATACTGCTTTCTTCATTTAGCGCCGCGGCCCCCTATTTCAGGTCGGGCAGATGCCTGCACGATTTCGATACCGTTTAAGGTTCGACGGTTGTTCAAAAAAACCGGATCTTTACAGGAAAAATGCGCCGCACAAGTAAAAAACAAAACTACCTGTGCGGCGCACTATCCACATTCGATCGATCGGGAGCGTCGACTTAGAAGGTAAATCTCGCACCGAGCTGAATGTCTCTCGGCAGATTTCTCTGTGCGTTGACCAGGCCGAACGTCGAGGTCGAGCCGGTCGAAGGCGTCAGATTCAAACCTGTGAAATTGACCCAATTCATTACGTTGATGCCTTCGACGCGTACCTGCAGCTTCATTCCCTCACGGATCTTGAAGTTCTTGGTCAGGCCCGCATCAAATTTCTGGAAGTACTGATTCCGGAAATTATCCAGCACGTACGGCATGTTACGCAGAACGTTCTGCGACGACGTAGCATAGTTACCGCCGAATGCCGGAACGGTCAGGGCACCTGTCGTCGGATTCGTCAGGAAGAATCCGGCAGTATCGAACGCCGGAATATCAACGCCGTAACGGCGGCCCTGATCGTCATACTGTCCGAGCTTGTTCGTCAGATTCTTCGGATCACCGTTGTAATACACATTCGGAAGAACAAGCGGTTCGCCGCTCTGCCGTTCGTATATCGCCTGCAGCTGCCATCCGCCCAGGAAGCCATCGACCCAGCCATTCCAGTTACTGCCGAATGAACGGTTCTTACCGAACGGAAGCTCATAGATGCCTGAGAAGGTAAAGCGGTGCGGGCGGCTGTTGGTCGAGATCGAATCCGACAATTCAAGATCCTGCGGATTCAGGCGACGCGTCTTCTCGTGGTCATAAGCGTAGGTGTAGGTCGCGTTGAGCGATAATCCCTTCGAATAACGCTTGACCGCTTGAATCTGCAACGAAGCGTAATCGCTCGTGCCGTTATATTCCGTCGTTACCAGATCCTGGAACTGCGGATTTGCGGTTATCAAACGATAGCGGGCGAGTGTATTTCCATTCCACGTGGCGTTGGTCGGGACCAAACCACGGAACGGATTTGCAACTGTCGTGGTCAGGAAGGTGCTAACCGTTGAGATCGCGGTCGAGATCGTATTGAAATCAGTCACTCCGGCCAAGTTATTCAAATACTGGGTCGGCACATAGTTAAGCTGACGCAGGACCGGAAGGTCGTATCCGTGTGAATAGACCAATGTTGCCTCAAAACCGATCTGACCCGGAAGTTCACGCTGAACACCCAAAATAGCTCGTGCGGAATTGCCGTTCTTGCGGCGTCCGTTAGGCAGAACCGATGCGGTCGGCCCTGTACCGCCGACGCTTCCAAGCGTGCTGCCAATCGAAGTAACGAGGCCCAGCGACGAACCGGTTGCGGGATTCAAACCGCCCGGGAAAGGATTGTTGAGCGTGCCCGTGAAGGTCAGGCCGTTGTCGCTCGACGCGAGAAACGTCGTGGACGGTGTGAAACCGGTCTGGACCAGCGAAGCCGTGATGCCCGAAAGCTGGAATGGTGCAGTGAATATTCCAAATCCGCCGCGGATGACGGTCTTAGAATTTAAGGAATACGAAGCACCGATGCGGGGCTGGATGTTGTTCACATCCATCTTCTGCTGCGGAGCATCGCCGCTATCGGCAAAGATCAATCCGCCGACCAGGTTCTGAAAAGCTGTCGCTGGAATACCGAGAGGAACGTTTGCATTGTAGTTTGCCAATGCTGCCGGCCCGAGCGGGTTAGCGACGGTTGCATTGTAACCGGTCACGATCTTGCCGAATTCTTCTCTGACTGCCGGTTCCAACTCATATCTCAAACCAAGATTCAGTGTCAGATTCTGCGTAACACGCCAGTCGTCCTGAATGAACCACCCCTGATAATTGGAGTGAACGTCATACGAAACGCCCTGATCCAGGGTACCGCTCGTAGTGATGCCCAGCAGGTAAGAAGCAAGGTCGCGGCCGACCGCACCAGCTCCGTTGATCGACGAGTTAGTCGTGATCAGGCTGCCCGACGAGGCTTGGGTCGTATATGTTCCGGTCGTCGTGAAGTTACCTGCATTATTTCCGTTCGTGATACGTCCTTCACCCAAACGGCGGAAATCGTAACCGTATCTGAACGTGTGATCGCCAACAATATGAGTAAATGCAGGCTGGATCGACAACTCCCTGAATGTACGCGTCAGGCCTTCATTATAGTCAGAACGCTGCGGGCCGAACGTGTCGTAATTCGTGAAATTAAAACGCGAGACTATCGTCGAATTCGTGATCGCCGCAATTCCGGTAAAGCCAAGTGCTGCAGCCGATTTCGGATTTGCCGGAACACGATCCTGCTTAAAGCTGTTGTAGTTACCGCGAAGGTCGAATATTAGATTCGAAGCGAGAGTCGCGGTATAACCGACGCTGCCGCCTTTGTTGATGCGGTATTCGAATCCGCGGGTGAATGCGTCCGGCGTTTCGAGGAAATTGAACTTGTCGTCGTACTGTGTGCTCCAAAACGCTTTACCGAAGATCCGCTGACTGTCGCTGATATTGTGATCGATACGCGTCAGGAATGTTTTGTACGGAAGAATGTTGGTGTTGTTTGAAAAGAAGTTCCTGGTAGTTCCAGGCAAGTTCGGCAGCGGATAAAGCTTGAGGAAATTCATCGCAGCGGCATTTATACGTGCCGTCGGAATGATATTGCCTGCAAACGGAGTGCGGCAGATCGTCGTTCCGGTCGGGCTCGCCGCACATGTCGAACTGGCGCGGAAGGCAGTTGCCGGATCGTAGATCAAAATGCCTGAAGCGAGAAGCTCAGAAAAATCCCCGGTACGCATCTTCGCCGTCGGAACGCTGAAAAGCGCCGGAGCGGGAACGCGATTGTACTGCTTCTCATACGACGCCATGAAGAACGTCTTATCCTTAACGATCGGCCCGTTGACCTGGCCGCCGTAGCGGTAATAGTGACGGCTCGGGCGTTCAACACCGGCCTTGTTGCTAAAGAAGTTATTAGCCGTTAATTTCGTACTGCGGTCGAAATATGATCCGGCACCGTGAAACTTGTTCGTGCCGTTCTTGACCGCTACGTTGACCGTTGAACCGGCAGTGAATCCATTTTGAGCGTCGAAGCTGCTGGTCTGGATCTTGAACTGCGAAACAGCATCTGACGGCGGTGTGTAAGCCACCGATCCGTCGAAACCAAGATTTGGCGAGCCGTCGAGTGTGATCTGGTTACCGCCCACGCCATTTGTACGAAACGCCGCGAGGTTGCCGTTCGAGGTCGGTCCGGTGAACAAAGGGTTTCCCGTATAAGCCACGCCCGGTGCCTGAAGGGCCAGGTTGTAGGCAGCACCCTCAGAAAGCGGAAGTTCTTCGATCTGCTTTGCCGTAACTACCGTTCCGGTCGTGACCGATCCTTTCTCGATCAGTTCGTTATCGGCAACGATGTTCACCTGCTCCGATTCGGTTCCGATCTCGAGTTGAATATCGACCGATAGACGATCGCCGACATTCAGGGCGACCGCGTCGCGAAACGATTTCTTGAACCCGCCGCCGCTCACCGTGATCGAGTATTTACCCGGATTGAGAAGAGGCGCGACATACGCTCCCTCATCATTTGTGGCCAGCGTGGTGGAGATATTCGTATCGACATTCCTTATGACGACGGTAGCGTTGGGCACAACGGCTCCATTCGGGTCGGTCACTACACCAGTGATCGTACCGCGAAATTCCTGCGCCATTGCCGCCGACACAAACATCAATAATGCGAAAACAAATGCACCGAAAATACTCGATCTGCTGTTCAAACTTCTTTTCATAGCTCTAAATCCTTAATTGTTATGGGCGTTTTATTTCTCTGCTTCTCTCGACCCGATCGTTAGATCAACGATACTCTGAGGCCCAAATTCGAATTGGTAACACCAATTAAACTGCATTCAAACTTTCAACTCGAACCCAAAAAGGCTGCCTTACAGCATAAATGTTCGATAATACTTAAGTCGGAAAGCAAAAGTATTATGACCAAGGCTCATTTTGTTGTCAAGGTTATTTTGACCAATTGAGATAAAAATGAATTATGGGTTTTACCAATTGAGCTACTGGAGCACGTGACTGGAGCGGGGCGTACCGAGCTTCAGTAGCAGAAATTCCTAAGTCTGCTTAGCAGACGCAATTGCTTTTAGCTACAGGTGAAGCAAAGCGGAACCTGTAGGAAACTCCCCCCAAAAGCTATCGAGCGTGTGAAACACGCGGGCACGTTCCGCATGCTTCGCAAGCTTTATTGGATTCGGTTTTCCTCTTTACACATTCCGGCTTTCGCCGCCATGTGTAGCTAACATAATTTAGCGTGTTTCACACGCCCGATCAGGATCAATTTTCTTTGACATGGTCCGCGATTGAGAGAATCTGCGGCGACCTTTGACCAATCTGCCAGATCACTCTACCAAACTGTGCAAAGCAGCTGAAAATGGGGTGATTTACCTCTACCAATCACAAGGCCGTTTTGCGCCCCGGAAGCGGCCGCCTGATCGACGAAAGACAGTATTTACGGGCATCGCAGCCTTCATGTCCGAAAAAGTGTGAAACGATTCACACTTTTTATTGGGCAATTTTTGGTAAAGATAGGTGAAAAGTGAAAAAACACAAAAATACCTCTTCCGAACACTAAAAAAGGCTGCCTTTTCAGACAGCCCCATTCGGTTATGTTAAAAGGAAAAGACGCCTATTTGATCGGCTGATCCGAAACAGTAAAGAAGTCACCGGTTCCGCTGTTTGTCCTGAGCATCCGCATCACATCCTCATACCCGAACGGCCTTGCACCGCGGCGGCCGAAGACGGCGATCTGGTTCCCGCTTTCATCGACCGCTCGATCGCGGTCAAGCCCCTTCGAAAGTCCGACCGCCTCGCCCTTGGTCTTAAAGGTCGCGATCAACTGCGGCTCCGGCCGCGGACTGAATCCGGCATAGGTCGGCATCGTCTCAGGATCGGTGAGCTGCAGAACTTTGAGCCCGTTCTTACCGTCAGCGACATACGCATAAAGGCTGGCGTTGGTCATCGCAACCTTGACGGCGTGAGCATCATTTATCGTGCCGCCAGCGTTAAAGGTCTGATCGAGCTTCGGCTCCTGAGGTTTCTCGATATCGATGATCGCTATACCTTCCTCGCCGTTTGCGACATAAGCATAGGTTCGCGCGAGGTAGATATCATGGGCATGAGCCAGCGGAACTGAAGCCCCCTCGACCTTAACTACCTCGCCCTTGCTTTGCAGTTCCTTGATATCCAGGACATGCATTCCCGCGTGATCGACCACGAAGGCGTACAGGAACTGAACCGCTACCGCCTTAGGCTGATCAAAGGGGATCTGCTTCACGACCTTCGGCTGAAGCGGCGTTGCGAGATCGATGATCACAAGATCCCGTTCGGTCGTAATATAGGCGTAATTTCCGGCGATCGTGACATTATTTGCGCCGGTCAAAATACCGTTCGGATTGTAGGTGAGCGAGCGGCTCAAGAAATTATTCCGAGGTTCGCCATCGAGCAAAGTCCCGGCACCAACGAGGATCAGCCCTTCGAATTTGTCGGCCACATAAAGATACGCATACAGCGGATGAATCGGCCCTTCCTCGTTGATCGCAGGTGCTGGTTTGCCGGCCTTTTTGGCCTCGGCATTGAGCCATAAAGCTTCGTCCGGTGGAACCTGATCTAATGTACCGTCGTCCTTGAGAACCGTTCGCCAACGCGTCGGATCGACCGCAAGCGTCGATGGAGCGGCGACTGCTGTCGCATATTTCGTAGGAACGTAGAATTTCTGTCCGATCGGCGAAACCGGAGCCGTGGTTATCCTTTCAGAAAATCCCTTGTGGTCGATCTGAGCCACGTCATACACACGCAGCCCGCCCTTTCCGGCCGCAACATATGCATACTCACCGCGAACCTGAACCTGCAGAACCTCAGGACGGCCTTTGTTTTCGTATACTTCCTCGAGTTCCCTGCCATCGCGAACGAACTTCTCGTAGTTATCCTTATACGCAAGCTTGTGCAGATTACTGCCGTAAACCGCTTGCGGCTCGGTGTGTTCGGTTACGGCAACGGCCTCTAGAGCATCGGTTCCCGCTATATAAATATAGCGGCCCATGAAATTCACAAAGTTCGTGCCCTGGAGCAGAACTTGGGCGAGCCAGGCGTTATTATCTTTATCTTTAGAGACGTGGCAGTCAGAACAACCCTGAGTTTCCTTGCCTCGAACCGTATGGGGTACGTGCGTATTAAAAGCCTGCCCCGAAAAACCCTCAGCTGATAGCGTCTGCTGCTGGTGATAGATCCATTCCCGATTCTGATTCCGCGAGCTTACAAGCACGGCAGAACTCGACCGAACCGGAGCGACCATGTGACCTGTTACGGTTCCGTCCTTACCCAGCATGAAGATATCGTCGCGCAGGACCTGGAAATTATAGGAAGTAAAGTTTCGAGAATCGCCGCCTTCGTTATGGCGCATCGGCGTTTTGCGATTCGCCTCCATACTCAGATGGCAGCCAAAACAGCTCGTGACCCAGGAGGTATGACACGCGTAACACGTCATGCTGCTCTCGCGATGGGCAAGCATTTCCTCGGTCGCCTTAGTATCACCCCACGTTTTTGCGTCACGCTGCATCGTCTTGGCATAGGCGCTTTTTTCATTGTAATCCGGATTTCCCGGCGTGACAGTGTCAGCGGTTTGCGTTACTTTCCAGCATTTTCCTGGCTCGACGATAGAGTTTTGAACTATATCGCCCTGCTTAAGAACGATCGGCTCACCTTTCTCATCCTTACATTTCTTGGCAGTTGCTTGAGCAGCCGTAGCCAATACCTGCAGCACCGAGAGCCGACGGCCATCTATTCCGCGAAACTGCAGTCGCGTCAGGTCACGGCCAATCAGGGGCTTCTTGGCTCTTTCGCGCAAAGTTATCTCGCCGCGGACGGTCACAGGCATTGCCGCCGGGCCGCTGGTCAGCGTATTTGCCTTTTCTTTTGCGGATCCGTGGCAGTCTACACAGCCGATCTCGAGAGCAGCTCGCGGTTCGTTATAAAGGATTCCAGTACCATGGCTGTCCTGACGGAAGTGGCAATCGACGCAGTGCATTCCCTTTTCGAGATGAATATCCTGTAAGTGAACAGCTTTTTTAAATTTGTCAGGATCCTCCGGAGCGACCACCTTATCATCGGCGTCCAATAGGTTGCCCTTTCGGTCCTTTTTATAGACATTCTTGAACATCCAGCCATGGCCGTGGGAATCGGCGAACTGAACATTCTTGAGCTTACTGTTGAACTCCGCCGTACCCGTTTTTTGTAAAAATATTGAATCAGACCACAACCCACGGACGGAAGAACCTTCAGGATTTTTTTGTAGTTTCGCGATCTCTTCGGACTGCGTGGGGTTGATCTGCTTGTCCTGCGGATACATCATTTTGCCGTCTGATTCGTTATCCCACCATGTACGGCCAAGATAGGTCGCGACCATATTTGTCCCGGGGTGCATATGACAGGTCATGCATTGAGTAGTCGGGATCTGCGACGTAAATTGATGTTTTATTGGATGGCCGGATTCGTTCTTCGGAATACTCTTGTCAGCCGATTGTGAGAAGCCCTGATTCCCTGCCTGCGCGTAATGGCCGGCCGCAGTCACGCTTGTGTCATTTGCGTAAACCACGTGACACGCAGTACATCCGGCCGAACGATAATCACCAGCCTGATCATTCGTTCCAAGAAAGTTCAGCGTTGGATCGAGTAAGCGTGTTTTCTGCAAGCCCAGATAAACGGGATCTGTTCGATTGTTTGTACCAAGTCCGCGAGGGCTGAGTCCTTTGTCTGGTTTTCCGCCCTCTTCTTCCCTATCAGGGTTTCCAATCTCAAGACGCCGTTTACCGCCACGCTCGAAAACACGAAGGATATTTCCGGGCTGCGACAACTCCCAGCGCGGAAGCGGATATATTGATTCAAGAAAGCCTTTCTTGGCCTGCTGTTCACGAGTTGGTTTTGGACTTTGAAACAAAGCCTGCGGATAACCGTCCTCGTTATAGCTTTCCCCAAAATGGGTATCTTTTATATGAAAACCGCCGTTATTATAAAGAGCCGCCCCCCACAGCATTGCCCCATGAGCCATGCTGCCCTGGGAGACGTTACGGTTCTGATCTGCATGACATTCACCGCATGATTGCTGGATGACGCGAAAATCTCCGGGATTCACGAAACGAACAAACTCGCGGCTTTCCTTGGCGATCAAGGCATTCGTACGCTCAGGATTTTTGCTGGAGCAATCCCCGTTTTTACACCCCCATTCTTTAGGGAACTTTGGTTGAACGTGAGCTTCTTTTTGAATCGTCGAAGCAGGATTGCCGCCGTGGCAAGCCGTACACGTCAGTCCTTGCGCGTCCTTACCTTCCTTTATCGTGTCAAAAACGTCGCCGGTCGCATTGTAGCGGTGCATCGGCTCGATATTGTTATGGCATTTAATGCAGCCTTCTAGTTTAGGTACGGCTTCAACCGCAGGCGCAGCCGTTGCGGCAGGTACTGGGGCTGGAGAAGCTGCGTTAGCGGGCGGTTTCTCCTGCGCACTAACTTTTAGTTCTGCAAGCGAATTGACTTTCCAACCGGCTGCGATAAGTAGGCACGCGAATGCAAACAAAACGATCAACTTGATTCGTACAACCCTGTCGGATTTTGCTCTCATGTCGAAAAATGCCTCGCGCTTTAGAAGATCAGTTTCATCTGACTAAACAGTGAATATTGGGGTTTTGACGGATTAACCACATCGCCCGTGCAAAAATTCGGTATCGGGCAATTTCGCGCCCGATCGGTGTAAACATCCCTGAAGCCCTTTCCGGCAAAGAAAATGCTTCCGCCGAAAGTAAAGGTAAGATTGTTTATTAAAAAAGGACGATAAACTGCTCCGAGGCTCAGGTCGTAGCCGATCTCATGCCTCACATTCGGCTGAAACAAAACGTATTCGAGCGGTTCAGTCCTGTGGAAACGCAAGTAGTTCGCGTTAAAGATCGCCTTGAACGTTTGCGTCAATTCAGCATCGACACCGGCGTTGTAAATGAATATACCAGGATTAACAAAATTCGCCTGGCCCTCGGTCTTGCTTGATCTGAGCGTCGGCAATAGACTATTGCCCTGCACCAAACCGACCTCCGTCGACACCAGCCTTATTCCCTGGCGATTCCAGTATGAAAACTGTCCGCCAACGAAATTGGGATCGTCCAAAATTGCATCAAATCCGGTTGCCTTGTTATCCGTTGGGTTGCTGTCACCGGACGAGAAAAAAGCAGAGGCGCGAAATCGCAGCCAGTTCTTATCGATCGAAGCCTCGACCGCCGCCATATGGGCCCTAATGTCGGTTTTCTTACCCGCGATTGGATTATGGCTGTCTTTTCCAAAGGCGAAGTAGTAAGAGTTGGTCAGATTTAACACGCCGATATGGCCATCACCATTAAATCCGATGTATCCAGCCTGCACGTTATGCTGTCTCGCATCACCAACAAGAGCGGGCCTAACGAGAAAACCATTCGTGTCGTAATGAATGTCACCGCGGTCGTCGTTGTAAGCCCCGACCGCCTGAATGGTATAGCCCTTCGTCAGAAAATCCTGACGGAAAATGTTGGCTATATAAACATTCTGTTTGCGAAACTCAAAAGCGTTGAGACCGCTGTTCGTGTCCTTTTCAAGCTGGTGGAACCACGCGAGATTGAATTGGGTCTTGTTATTTGAAAAGCCGCCGAAGACCCTGGCTCCCAAGTTATTGTCGGAATAAAGAAATCCTCGGAAATCTGCGTTAAACGACTGTATTCCAACGCGGGCTGAGACAGCGTCAAAGTTATCGTTAGTATCGAACAGTTTGACCTCGCCGAAGGCCTCTTCGAGAGAAACATGATAATCAGTTCTGGTCGTCCCTCGCCTCACGTCGACGTTTACAATGCCGTTCTCTCTGGCGTTCAGATAATTAGGGATGCTGATCGTCGGCGAGATCTTGAATGCCCACGTACGTGGCCTGAATACTGTCTGTCCTTTGAAAAACTCAAACGATACCTGAAGCGTCTCGCTAAAAGAAAAGCTCTCGGGTCGGCCAAAAAAATTGTTACTGTCGGGATTGGCCGAACTTACATTATTCCCCGACGGCGTCCGGCGGAGCTCAACTCCGGTCGTGCTGGCACCGGACAAGATCATAAAATAATCGTTGCCGATGATGGGGCGATCACCTTTTAATATGTTCTGATCGTAGGGGTTGTACCAGCGTCCGCGTTTGAATGGAATATCGCGGCCGCGAGCTCCTTTGTCCCCATAGCGGTCGTACTCGGGAAATCCGATACGCCAGCGATCACGCACCTCACGCCGGTCTGGAACCGCATTCTTATCGGCTACCGGCGGGCCCTCGGCAGGAACCTCTTTGGATGGATCAGCAACCGTGAAGTCGATCTTTCGCTCGCCACCATCGACGATCACATTCTCAAGCGTGGGGCATTTTTTCTTCGACTCATCGCAGATGATATTTGAGAATGTCCCGTATTCAGGTGCTTTTCCTCGATCGAAGCGTGCCTCGAACGGAGCGGCGACCGTAATACGATAGGCACCTGATCGAACCTTTATGGAGTAGCTTCCGTCTGGTTTAGTTCTTGTTGAAGAGTTGTCAGTGTTTGTTTGATTGGTAGCTACGACCAAGACGCCTGCTGCGGGCTTGCCGTCCACAAAGGCAACTTTTCCCGTGATCCTACCGCTTGACGACTGGGCATTACTCGTATCAGCCGCCACCAAGATTAGCAACGAAGCCGCAATCAATAGAGCAAGTTTGAAACAACTCGACACCATATAGACTGACCCTTATACGACTGAAATAGAAAATGCTGTCAGTGCTTGTAACATAAATCTGCCCCAATAACAATATTTTTCCGGATTATTTCGGAAAAAACTTGACTATCACGGCGGTTTGTATAATATTCGTACGCATCATGAAAACAACCTCCACGCTCAAAAGGATCAAGTTCTTTGCGGGAATCATGATCAGCCTGTTCCTTGTTGCTTCAGTCCATTCGCAGAGCCTTACCGTTTCAGACGTTCAGACGATCATTGCTCAGGCCGTTTCAAAAGCCGTGGTGATGAACCAAAAGGTAACCGTTTCGGTCACTGATAAAGAAGGAAATCTGCTCGGCACGTTTGCGATGACGGGCACGGCTGCTAACACACTCATCAGGAGCGTTGGCCGAGCAGGCCAGGGACTCGAAAATGTGTCGATACCTTCATCCGCCGCGTCGCATTCTAAGGCAGGTACTGCAGGTATATTTTCTACCGGAGGCAACGCCTTTACGACTCGGACCGCCAGTTTTATCATTCAGGAACATTTCCCGTCTCTTATCGATAATCGACCTGGCGGACCACTTTACGGAGTCCAATTTTCTACGCTGCCGTGTTCGGATATAGCAATTGCGGCTCTTCCAGTTGGTTTGTCCGGCGATCCCGGTGGAATTCCGCTGTATAAAAATGGCGTTGCGGTCGGCGGAGTCGGAGTTGAGGGGGATGGATTGTATACCGTCGATCGCAACCCGGCGGACAATGACCAGTCCTATGAAGAAACGATTGCGGTTTACGCAACGAAAGGCTTCGAATCCCCTGAGCCTATTCGTGCTGATAACATACTGGTTGAGGGCATACGGTTTCCATTCGCGAACGTTTCGAATCCTGATAATGTTAATTTGATCTCGTTTGCCTTGTTGCCGGGACTTGTAACTGCCGCAGTGAGAGCCGCTCCGCCTTCAGATTTGGTTCCTGGAGTCCTGAACGGGGTTAATGGACAGTATAGTTCAAGATTCCCAACTATAGCAGGCTCTGCCTTAACAGTTGCAGAGGTTCAGCAGATTTTGGGGAATGCGGCGGCTACGGCTAGTCGAACGCGTGCGGGGATAAGACAACCTATCGGAAGCGTTGCCAGGGTAACAATGTCAGTTGTCGATACGGATGGTAAGGTCTTGGGGATTTTCCAGCAGAAAGATGCTCCTGTTTTCGGACTGGATGTTGCGGTGCAAAAGGCTCGTACCGCCAACTTCTTTGCACGCTCCGACGCCGGCACAAAATTAACCGCGGCCGGATTCGGTTCGTTTGTCACACGTGCGGCAGCAGATGGCATCAGCCTAAACGGGTCGATCGCATTCAGCGACCGTGCCGTTGGGTTCCTTCATAGGCCATTGTTTCCAGATGGGATAAACAGCACGCAAGCGGGGCCGTTCAGCTCCTTGCTCGCCGATTGGAGTCCTTTCAATGTTGGATTGCAATCCGAGATCATAAAAGCGTTTTTCACTTCGCCTCCAGCCATGTGTCGGGGAGTCGAATTCAAGAAAAAGGAATTCCTGATGGCACCATGCCCTTGTACATCCATTAATGAGGTCCGAAACGGGATCCAGATCTTTGCGGGCGGTATACCGATCTATCGTGGATCGACCCTTGTGGGTGCGATCGGCGTCAGCGGCGATGGCATTGACCAGGACGACCTTATCGCGGCCGGCGGTGCAAATACCTTTGCCCCTCCTGAAACAATCCGGTCAGACAGAACCTTCGTTCGCGGCGTACGCCTCCCGTTTCTGAAGTTCCCGGCCCGACCTTTCCTCGATCAGTAATAACATGTCTCTTCTGCGACTGATAGCGGTTCTCGTTCTACTCATACCGTCTGGAACGGTCGCAGTAGCGGCGCAGTCGGCCGGCTCGCTAGAAGTGTCCGGGAGAGTAAAGATCGGCGGGAAAGTCGAGAAACTGACGAGAAAGCGCTTCTACCTTTTCCGCGGCGGTCTTGAGGCAAATAAAACTCTGGTTGAAAAGTTGAAGGCCGCCAGCGTAACCTCGCGTGATTGCTTCTACTGCGCCCAGAAAGCAAGTCCCGAATTCATAGCATGGCTTAAGGCAGAAGAATGTGAGTCGCCATATTGCCGAGCCATAACGGTGGACGACACAAAGAAGGTACCCGAATTTCTGGCGGCCTACGATAAAGGATTAAAGCAATTTCGAAACAAGCCGGCCATCGCCCAACAATGGCTCACTACCAATCTTTCACCCAACTTGCGGGACGGTTTCTATAAACAGCAAAAGGCGTCAATAAGTACGATATTGGGTACGGTAAAGCCTCTTCAGTCCTCGATGACCGACAGCGTCTCGGTAAAGGCTATCTTTATCGACATCCCTGTGAGCAGCGGTAGTAAGCCGACTGAGACTTTCCTGGTCTCAAATATCATTCCGCTCGAATTCGGCGGCAAAAGCTATCTCTGGGCGTGCGAGGTTGAGATCGGTTCAGCGAAAAAGGTTACCCTCGCTCTTCAAGTACCCGAAGCCGGGAAGACGATCAAGAAATGTGAGGTTATCGTGAAGGATCTTCCGGCATGCGCGGCCGGTGTGTGTGCAGCGAAATGAGGAGACTTTTCATTCAGTTTTTAGCCGCCTTAGTCGTGATATTTTTCGCGGGCGGCTTTTCGTATGAAATATCGGCACAAAAGCGGGACTCATTTTTGCACAGCACGTCTTCACACAAAAAACTTGATTGCAGTTCGTGTCACAAGAACCCAACTTCCAATTGGGCAGCGCTTCGCGGTTATCCGGATGTTGCAGATTTTCCAGGACATACCGCCTGCAATAGCTGTCACAGCGGGAGGCAATTCCTAAACCTTTGTAGTGCTTGTCATACGCCAGGGGCAACTCCTAAGAGTGCACCGCGTTATCCATTCCCGGCGAAAGGAAACTCTCAGGAATTTAATACCGTCTTTCCGCACAATGTGCATCAAGACATTATTGCTTCGAACACTAGAAGATCGGATGTTGCCGTCGCTCATTTTGTAAACGCTAGCTTTCGTGAACAGCTAAACGCGGATGACAAACCGCAATTCAACAATTGCGCGATCTGCCATCAGACATCCGATGCCTTGCCAAAACTCGCCCCTCGAATGCCGGCAACAGAAAAGCCCCTAGCAGACGCAGCGCCGGATTCGTTCGTGCCAAAACCTGCTTTCTTCAAAGACATGCCAAGCGGGCACGCAACTTGTTTCGCCTGTCATTTTCAGGGAGCACAGCCGACCGGAATGAATTGTGCCGGCTGTCACAGCCTTACCACACGCCATTTCGAATCGAACGTCGTAAAGCGATATTCCTTCAAATTTGATCACCAGCAAAAGGAACATTCGGTCCGTGATTGTATGACCTGTCATCTGCGGATCTCGCAGAACGGCGACGTGAGGACTATGAAAGATGCAGATGTACCATTCGTTGCCTGCGTCTCGTGTCACAATCACGCAGAAGATATCTCGAAAGAGGTTGCGAAGCGAAAGGAAAGTGCTGATAAGGGGCTTGCTCCATTCCAGTGCATATACTGTCACACGCCGGCGGTTGGAAGATTTCCAATGCCACCCAGCCACGAGGCTCGATAGAATTCTTGAGAATGACCGAAGGATCGCATAACAAAACTCTGTTAAAAATGCTGCTCGTGGTTGGTGCCTCGGCGATCTTCGCTGCAAGTTGTATCCAGCAATCGGCCAAAACGGTAGTGCCTTTGACAGCGTCGGAAACGCCCGAGCCGGTTGCCGTAAAAGCATCGAACAAAACATTTGAGGCGTTCTCTCATAAGATACCGGAACACAAGCAATTCGCTTGTGCTTCGTGCCATCAGCGCGAGGGACGCTCACTCGATATGGAATACGCGGGTCATGATTCCTGCATCGGCTGCCATCTCAACCAATTCACGGATCGTAGTCTGATGGATCGTGATAAGGTAATGTGCACAATTTGTCACAAGGAACTTCAGTCAAATCCGCCGCCGATGAAAGACTTTCCGATACGTTTCCGCGAGGGCTTCAATATGAAGTTCGATCACGGCGCCCATGACAACGGTGCTGGCAGGCCGCCAGCCGGTTGTGCCTCATGCCACCAGTCCGCCGGAGCGGGTAAAACTATTCCAGCCGGTTTTCAGGCTCATAACAACTGCTATACATGCCACACTGCCGAGAGTAAGATCGGATCGTGCAGCACTTGCCATGAGCTGGCACCATACAGCCGTACATCTCCTGGACGAACTGCTTTCAGGGGAAGCTTTAGTCACGGGGAACACGGCAGGGTAAGCTGTGGCGATTGCCACGACATTCGGCCCGGTGCTCCTCAAGGGCGTCAGGTCACAAATATCGCGGTCTCACAGCATTGCGGCGGATCCAATAACTGTGCCACTTGCCATAACGGAGCAAGGGCGTTCGGTGATGGGAATTTTGCCGACGTAACAAGCTGTTCACGATGCCACGGAGGTTTAAGCTTTGATATGCTGGCTGGTGATCCCTGCAGGAAGTAGGTGCCGCCATCGAGGTCGAACCGCGATCCCAGCGCATTCCCAAAAATATTGACATTGTCGGCGAAATGAGGTTTTAATAGGTGCAAACTAATATGAAAAATTTGGCAAAACTGTTCGCTCTTTCTGTCTTCGGACTCGGCGCCTTGTTTGTTTTCGCGTGCACAGTCACTAACAAGTCGGCAGCTGACGCTCAGCTCGCCTCGAAGGCTGTTCCGACTCCAGTTCCTCCGGCAAATGCTTCAGCGAACACCGCTCCGAACCCTCCGGCGGGCTCTAGCGACAAGAAGATCACCAAGAAATTCGCCCTTAGCAAGGATAGTTTGTCAGAGTATGGAGAAGCTCCGTTTGATCACGAAACACACGCCGAAGGAAAATACAGCCCAGATGGCAAGTCGGTGATCGCCTGCGTCGAATGTCACCACACGGACCAGCCGAAGTCAGCTCTCAAACCGCCCCTAGTCACTTCTGAACGAGAAGTCGCACTCACGATGGAAACGTGGAAGGCATCCACGCAGAAGGTTAACGAGTGCCGGGCATGCCATTTTCAGGAAGGAAACGTTCCAGACGGCAAAACGATGCCGGAGTTGAATGGTAAGGTTCTCAATAATGAGTATTCCTATCACGTAAACTGCAACGTTTGCCACGACGCAGCTTTCAAGGCCAGGCCGGAATTAAAAGGAAAGAAAGGCTTTGCGACCAGTAAAGACTGCTTGGTCTGTCACACAAAAAATTAATCAAATGGGACTCAGGCAGTGTGAGAAGTGCAGCGAGATGGTCGACGAAGCCAAGGCATTTTGCCCGGGCTGTGGCCAGGCATTGGTCGACGAGAAAGTGCGTGAAACGCGGTCGAATTTCGATACGGCAGATCATACAATGCAGCTCGGCCAGACGATGTACAACCAAATGCTATCAGACATGGGCCTGAATATTTCAAAGGTCCCTGATCCGATTGAAAAGCGGATCGAGGTCATATCACCGGTTCAGACAGTACCAAAACCGCAACCGGTAAAACCGCTGGCCGATCCGAAACCTTCGGGGAGCAAAAAGTGGATAATTATTGCCATACTTTTAGTTTTACTACTTTTCACGTTAGCAGTTATTTTCGCCGCGGCGGCATTTATTTACTGGTCAAAGTTTAGATAACTCATTTTCATTCCGACGGTCACAAGCTGCCCATGGCACGTGAAATTGAAAAGCACGAGCAGATAATCGAGGCATTTCGTGATGTTGATATCGTCTCCGAACTGGTCGAAAAGCTGCCAAATGGCGAGTTTCGTAATGAACTCGACATGGATATCATTTTGTTCGGCCGCAGCTATCGTGGCAAACAGGTCGGGCCATACACACGCCTTTTAGAGTTCGCTCCGGGCGACATAATAGTTCAGGAAAACAGCTGGGAAAGCAGCATCTTTTACATCCTCGTCAGCGGCCAGCTCGACGCATCGGTTTCGGAACCAAATGGCAATCGAAAAAAAGTAGGTGAGATCCTTCCGGGCAGCTCCTTCGGCGAAATGGCCCTTCTCTCCGGCACGCCGCGAACCGCGTCTGTTTCCGTTTCGGGTAATATTCCGGCCCGCGTTCTTGAATTTACGCGGCCTGCGATCCGACTCCTAAGGAAACTCCCGAAATTTGGCCGTGCTCTCGATAGAAATTACCGCAATTATGGCTTGACTCTCACACTGAATGAGATCAAGGATTTCACTCATCTTGACCTCGACCGAGATCTATTGGGCCGCCTAAATGATGCAGCTCGTTTCGCGGTTTACGAAAAAGATCATGTACTCTTCCGCGAGGGCGACCCGGTAAATCGTGTCGTGTTTGTCCGGAACGGGTGGATACAGCGAGTCTCGGGCCTGGAATTTAACCCAAAGGCCGCTGATATGCTGATCGAGACCGATGAATCCGTCGGGCTGGATTTTCTGGGCGCAGGAACGTGTTTGGGGATCGACGCCGTCGATAAACCCGGCGACTGGAAATATACAGCAACGGTTCGCGGGCGAACTGAAGTGATCGAGGTCGCTATATCGAGACTTCGCGAAGACCAGGCACTGAGCGGCGCGATCATGCCGTTTCTTAAAACTTCTGCCGGCAAGTCGGACATACCGTCTCATCCGCAAGATACGCGAGTTATAACGGCAGCCAGCCGCGAGATCGAAACCGGTGTCGTGGACGGCGTAAACCTGCTCGTCATGGACATGGCAAAATGCATCCGCTGCGGCAATTGCTCGCTCGCGTGTCACAAGGTCCACGGCAATTCGCGTCTCGTTCGTCGCGGTATCCATATTGAGCGCCCGGTAAAAGCTAACGCATGGAACCTGCAGAGCGTGCTCGCGCCGTCAGTGTGTATGCACTGCCAGGACCCGGAATGCCTAACGGGCTGCCCAACCGGGGCGATCGCTCGTTTCCCGGACGGCGAGATCGATATCAATCCAAAGACCTGTATCGGCTGCGGCGACTGTGCTACCCAATGTCCCTACAACGCGATTTCGATGATCGCGAAACCCGACCCTAAAATAAAGAGCGGGAAAGGCATTGTTTCTAAGACATTATCTGCCTTCTCGTTGAGTCGTGCGACACTTCCTGAACCGGTAACACAAACCGAAAGCCTACTGGCCGTAAAATGTAATCTTTGCAAAGACACCGGCCTCAACAAGCCAGGAACGAAAACCTCGAAATACTCTTGTGAAGAAAATTGTCCAACCGGAGCGCTCGTCCGGGTTAATCCGCGAGAATATTTCGGTGAGGTAAACGAAACTCTCGGCCTTATCCAGCGAAGCAAGACGCATGCGATCGGGGTTAACATTCATAAATTTGACCTCAGATCGGTGCTTTGGCATATTTTTGGCGTCCTTATGGTGCTGATCGGCGGCGGAGCGGCCATTTGGGCGACCCAAAAGTTCACTCAGGATCTCGCTCTTAGCCCGGACACGTGGTTGACGATGCGGTGGATAACGGGATTAGTCGGACTAGCCGGGATCGTTTGGGTAATGGCATACCCAGCCCGCAAACAGGTTTATAGGCGACGAGCGGGAGCATTGCGGTACTGGATGCTTTCGCATGTTTACCTCGGGGTATTTGCGGGAGTTTTGCTACTAGTGCATGGTGGCTCAAACTCGGGCGGCTTGCTTACGACGTTCCTAATGATCACCTTCGACCTGGTTATCGCAACGGGGATCTTCGGAGCGGCGTGTTACTTCATTGTTCCTCGCTTCATGACCCGAATAGAGCGCGAGCCGCTGCTGATCGAAGATCTGCAGGCTCGTCGTGAGGAACTTCGTGCCGAATTGGTGCGATCGACCGATGCGACAACAAATCCCGATCTGAAAAGCCTCATACAGCGAAAGGTGCGTCGTCGTTTTCTCGGCCTTAGGTATTTGTTGAGGCAATATCTAAAACAGGAAGACCTACAATCTATGCTGGCCGAGGCTCGGGAGGAATTTCGTGATGCCACGTCGGGCATGTCGCGAGCCGATGATTCCAGACTGATCGATGCGGTTGAGAATGCAGCGACTCTACGGCGAGTAGATGCCCTCCTGCTTCTCCATAAGCTATTAAAGATCTGGGTAGCTCCGCATGTGCTTTTTACATCGATAATGTTGGCTCTGATGTTGATCCATATCGCTCAGGTAGTTTATTTTAACGTTCGCTAGACTTTTGATGGGCCAGGAAACGGGAAAATTTACGGTATCTTACTCCGATCTTGATAAACCTTCGTTTACGGTCGGTAAGGATGGCATTTACATTGGCCGCCTCGATACGTGCGAGATCGTGCTCGATCACAATACCGTCTCTCGAATCCACGCCGGGATCAATTTCCGCGACGGGAAGTATTTCCTCATAAATCTATCAACGTCAAATGTTCTGACGCTGAACGGACGGCTGCTCGGGGCTCAAAAAGACGATATTTTGGCTGACGGCGATACGATCCAGATCGGGCCATTCACTCTGACGGTCGGCCGATTTGAAGATGATCTATTACTGATCGTCGAATCACAGTTTTCGGAGCAGATACCTAAAAATACAGGCGGACTCGCACCGAAGCCCGCCACACCAAAAACACCGGCGCCGACATCCGACGGCGTCCTGAAGGTTTTCTGGGAAAAGCGCAACCGAGAGAAAGAAGACTGGGGTACACGGCTACGGCCTACCGAAAAACCAAAGCCGGGAAAAGCGATGTTCAACTGGCGGCCGACCGGCGATCTACGGCGGCCTTGGCGATTCGGTCTTTTTGTGTGGGCATTTTTACTGATAGGAGCTGTCGGAGCATTCGCTTTTTTCCGCTATCCTCAAACTTATGCGCCCAAGCCTCTCTCAAACCCACACGCTCAAAAGATTGAGGGCAGCACTATAGCCGCCGCGTCAAACGGCAATTCTTGTACAACCTGCCATACGCCGAATGAGCCCTTGGAAAATTCCTGCATCAAGTGCCATCAGGGAACTGAATTTCACGCGTCGAATACGAAAGCCCACGAGCAGGCAGGCATAACCTGTACGGTTTGTCACAAGGAACATCAGGGTGCCGATTTCCAAATTACGACAACGGCTATCCAGAGTTGTGCCGAGTGTCACAATGACAGTAATTCCAAAACCTATAACGGCAAATCGGTTCGCACAGCTCACGCGGGTTCCTACGGATACCCGATCGTTGACGGCGTTTGGAAATGGAAAGGTGTTTATAAAGAGGTTGCTGATGCGATCCCTGAGATAAACAACTCAGCAACCGGCGACAAAGATGAGCAGGCACGGCTGAGCAGGCAGTTTCACACGATCCATGTAGCACGATTAAAGGCTCCTGCGGGTGTGAAAGGTGATTCCAAGGGTCTGGTCTCATGCTCGACGTGCCATAACAGCTTCGACCCGATCGATCGCACCACGCCCCGGCAAACCTGTGCTGCGTGCCACACAACAGCGATTGACGCAGTCGACAGAGACAAGCGGTTCGGGGCGTTGCCGGCGAACTGCATCTCATGCCACGTACAACATCCTTACAGCGCAGGGCGTTGGAATGAGTTTTTGACCCCGGATGCACTAACCCGCCGGAGGACTGCGGTGATCGATCAAATTACGAAAATGAGCGGCCAATGAAATTCTTTCATATACTTTCATGCTTAACCGTTCTCGGCCTGCTCATCTGGCTGAACCAGATGATCGTACCCGAATCCATGCCCCGATATGGCGGGCTCACCTGGATCGGTTGGGCAAGCCTCGCCCTGGTCGGTGTTGCGTCGGGTTTATTTATTATTTTTACAGATTCGGCCAGGGCATTTGGCTTTTTTCGGGCTCGGGATGAAAGAGCGGCTCCGCCGACTCACATCCGCACACTGGATCGCAGCGAACTTAAGGAACTTGGCCTGGAAAAGTATCGCGGTCCCAGCTATCCACATCCAGTAATTTTTCCGGAAAGGTGCATTGGCTGTCAGGCTTGTGTGGATGCCTGTCCACACGACGTCTTGGCGATCGTAGACGGTAGAGCATCAGCCGTAGCTCCCGACCTTTGTATGGAGGACACGGCCTGCCAGGCCGAATGTCCCGTCAATCCAAAAGCCTGCATCGTCATCAACACGGCGAAAGAAGTTCGTTCTATGCCCACCCCGACGAGGGATGGAGCATCGTTTCAGACGAATGTTCCGGGTTGTTTCATTATCGGCGATGTCTCAGGCGTTCCACTTATTAAGAATGCCGTTAAAGAAGGTGCGGACGTTATCGCACATATTGCATCCGACCTTGCCTCCGCTCCGCCCGAGCCTAAGGCTGAATACGACGTAGCGATAATCGGTATCGGCCCGGGCGGAGCTTCAGCCGCCGCCGCCGCGTGTGAGGCAAAACTGCGTTACGTCGGTATCGAGCAGGACAAGATCCTTTCGACGATCGATCTGTACCCGAAAGGGAAATATATTTTCTTCAAACCTGACACTAAGGATTGGTTCGGCGGCATTCCTGTGACCGGCCTCGGGCTCGCAAAAGCCAAATATGGTGGTGACGCCGCAGATGACAGCCAAACAGTTATCGACGCCGTAGGTGCAGAACTCGTTAACTTCGCACACGAACAGACACCGTTGATCCATGCTCAGATCATTGCGAAAATTCCACGGGCCTTGCAAGCCGAATTATCCCCATTGCTTTCCGAAAAGATCGAAAAAGAACTAAAAAAACGCATTGTCCTTTTCCTCCGATCTAAAGGCCAAGGCGACTGGGCAAATCTCTATCGATCACATTTCCTCGCTCATAGCGATACCCTTTTGCAAACTTTAATGGCTGAGATCATCGACCAGCTCGAGACAAAAATTCCGGGGGATCAACGCGAAAACATTCTCAATGTTTGGCTTAACAGCCTCGCCGACAAAGGCGTGGTTATAAACGAAAACGAAAGCTGTAAAACGGTGAACCGCGCCGAGGACGGCGATTATTTTATAACCAACACCGAACGCGGAGCAGAAAAAAAACCTCAAACCTATCGATCTCGGCGCGTCATTATAGCCATCGGCCTACGCGGTGCCCCGAACAAACTCCGGCTGCCAAATGAAGATCTTAAGGCGATCATCGACGGGCGCGAGCAGCAAAAGGTCATCTACGGGCTCTCAAACCCAATGGATTTTCGAGGTAAGCATCTGGTCGTTGTCGGCGGCGGTAATGTTGCGGTCGAGGCGGCCGTTGACCTAGTCGCGGTTCGTGATGGGGCATCGATCACACCGCGAAAGCCAGAGGACATGAACAAGGTTACGGTGCTTGTTCGCGATTATCTGGCCCCAACCGTCAAATTTGGCAATAAGCTGCAGTTGTATACTTGCGCGGAGGACGGCATCCTCGATCTAAAATTTGGCGTCGGGATCAAGGAAATGCGTGAGCATGAGCTTGTCTTGGAAAATGTCGTTACCAAAGAAGAGGTTGGAACGATCAAAAATGATTTTGTTTTCGCCCTGATCGGCGGCGAGCGGCCTAATAGATTTTTAGAGTCGATCGGTATTACTATTAAATAGTAATGAAGAAAGAAAACATAATGTTCGGTGTCTTTGGGCTGATAGTCGGCCTGGTTGTCGGGTTTGTTTTTGCGAATAGCGTCAATAAAACGGGCATCGAAAAGGCTTCAACCCAGTCATTAAGCGTTACCGGGGCTCCGGCTAATCCCGCTATCCCGCCCGACCATCCGCCCGTCGGTGGATCGACCGGAGATGCGACTCAAACCGCCCCCACAGCTCAGGTAATGGAGTCGATCGAAAAAGCTAAACAGCAGCCGCAAAACTTCGAAGCTCAAATGACGGCCGCGGATCTGTACTATCAGATACAACGGTTTGAGGATGCGGCCAAATACTATGAGGTGGCCAGCAAACTAAAACCAGCGGAAGCCGAACCAATTATAAAAGCTGGAAACGCTTTTTTTGATGCAGAAAAGTATGAGATCGCAGAATCCTGGTACGTCAGGGCACTGGAGAAGGAGCCAAAGAACATCAGCGTCCGGACTGATCTTGGGCTGACTTTTTTCTTACGCGAACCCCGCGACATAGATCGTGCGATCAAAGAATACAAGGTTTCCCTTGGAATTGATCCCGAGCATGAAATAACGCTCCAAAACCTCGCGCTCGCATACAGCGAAAAAGGCGACAAAGAGAGCCTGAAAACAACTATCGAAAAGCTGAAAAAGATAAATCCCAAAAATCCCGCAGTAATTAAGGCCGAAGGATCGTTATAGGCACCTTACCTCAAGCCTTTCACAGCCTTCTTTCCGACTGAGCAGATGACCTCCCAAGTGGTTCGATCAGAATCAAAAACTGAATTCAGCCCCTGTTCCTCCATTGGAGGATCTCCCATTAGCTCGTCTCCGGATTTCCAAAAGAGCTGGCCATCAATCGGCCGTGATGTGCCGCCGAACGCCCAGAAGTTTGCCCCCGCGATCTGCGGCTTCCCCCCGGGTTGATGACCGACATAGGAAAATATCTTTTTATAATATTCGTCTCGAATGACTGTGGTGCTTCTGATCGAAAACGATTGCTCGTCCCGCGGCATTCCAAACTCCTCTATGACCAGGGGTTTATCTAGTTTTATGGCCACCGCCAGATTCTCAGCGATGTACTTTTCTGTTTCAGAAACAACCTTCGGAAAATCTTCAACCATTCGCTTATCACCAAACCAACCCCAGTTTTTTGGCCAGATGTGAATCGTTAAATAGTCAATATTTTTGTCAGCGTGAATTGATTCGAACAAACTAACGTCTTGAGTTCCGATCCAGCCCTCGTGGCCGGCTGTGATCAGATGGTTCTTATCGATCGATCTGATCATCGCGGCAGTATCGGAAGCCCATCGTTGATAGTCCTCATTTGCTGTCGGACGCATCGGCCTCGGCTCGTTTGCGAGTTCCCATGCCATTATTGTTGGGTCGCTGATATAAGGTTTCCCGGTGTGGCGATTCTTGCGGTTAAGAACCAGCTTTACTTGCTGCTTATACCCATCCTTACAAGGGTCGCAGGCATAAAATTTACTGACGATGTCGCGCAATTCATCCCATGATGGCTTGGCGGCAAGCCATTTTTTCGAAACAATACCGTTCCATATCAGATATTGCTGAAAACCACCGCTCCATTCCCAGTTATTGCTGAAGAAAATAACCGCGGTCATTCCACGCTTTCCCATCTCATAAAGAACAAGATCAAGTCCGTCCAGAATGGATTCATCAAACTTCCCCTTTTCCGGCTGCAGCGGCGGGCCAACACGGGTTACACCGTTCAGCAAACCTGAGCCTTCGGCGCCGGCAAGCAAGCGAAGGTTGGTTACGCCATTTGCCTTGAGAAAATCGAGCTCACGATTGAGCCGCTCGGCTCCACGTTTCTTGTCTTTTTCGAGCCCGAGAAGGCTGCCGTACCAATAGTTCGTCCCGACAAAATAGTACGGGGCGTTCTGACGGTAAAGTTTATGCCCTTTTACGGTGACAAACGAACTCGCGTAACCAAATGAGACGGTCATTACCACGACAGTGCTTGAGCAAAGAAGCGTTAGAAAAAGCCTGAGAATCATAGCAACAATATACCCGATTCTCCTGATTCCCAATACCTTAGCTGATTAGGCGAACTGGGAAATTATGCTAAAGAGCTTGGGTAGAATGCCGATATGAAGCTAGTATCCCGGTTGCCTTTCTTTATTTGATGATCCGCCGGAGCTTCCAATATGATCAGTATTCTTTTTGTAGATGATGAACCTAACATTCTCAGCGCCCTTCAACGGATGTTGCGCGGGCAGCGTTCGGACTGGAAAATGTCGTTCGCCTGTAGTGGCGAGGAAGCTCTGCACATCCTCGCTGAGATCGATGTGGATGTCATCGTTTCGGACATGAAAATGCCGGGGATGGGTGGCGCCGAACTCCTTGAAAAAGTTAGCGAGCTTCATCCGCACATTGTCAGGGTCATACTCTCTGGTTATTCGGAAAAAGAAGGCAGCATGAGCTCCGTAGGTTCAGCTCATCAATATCTCTCGAAGCCATGCGATCCGGAAGTCTTAAAAACAACCATCACAAATGTCTGTGCCCAGCGTGAATTGCTGACCGACCGGGGCCTTCGGCAGCTTGTCTCGCGGCTACCGTCGATTCCTAGCCTGCCGGGTATCTATGTTGAGCTCGTTGACGAACTAGGCAAAGCCGATTGCTCTACTAGACGAATTGCCGAGCTCATTCGCAGGGATATCGGCATGACGGTCAAGATCTTACAGATCGTCAACTCAGCCTTCTTTGGGATTTCCCGGCCGATCTCGGATGCCCGGACTGCCGTCGACTTCCTGGGATTGGAAACGATAGCCAGTCTGACGCTTGGTGTTGGTGTAATATCCCAGTTTGAGCAACGCGGTCAGGGGGCAATGTTTGCAGACCTTTGGGCCCATAGTATGTCTGTCGGTGTCGCCGCAAGCAACATTGCCGCGATCGAGAAGACTGATACGCGAAGCGACGCATTCACGGCGGGTCTCCTGCATGATATTGGCCGCATCATCCTGGCGGTCAACGTGCCGGAGGAATATCGTACCGCGTGCGAGTTGTTCGCCGCCGAACATATATCGATGGTTGATGCCGAGACACAGGTTTTTGGAGCCACCCACGCAGAGGTCGGCGCTTATCTGCTTGGCCTCTGGGGACTGCCCAACGAGGTCGTTCGGGCCGTAGCTTTTCACCATGATCCTTTAGCTGTACCGGGCGAAAGATTCACTGCCCTGACCGCAGTCCATGCGGCTAACGGGATCTTACGGAAGGCGCATTTGGAACAAGATACCTGCGACACAAAGCTACACCTCGATTACCTGTCCCAGATCGGTTTGATCGAGAGGCTTCCGGTTTGGCAGGAGGTTTTCGGCGCTCAATCTGCAGATCCGGTACTGGCTGTATGGTAAGAAAGAATGAACTACACGAATACAAGAATTCTATGCGTCGATGACGAGGCGAATGTACTCGATGCTTTCAAACGAACACTCCGAAAGGATTTCGAGGTCTCAGTAGCCGAGGGCGGTGAACAGGCGCTCGCGATGATCCAGAGTGAAAAACCCTTCGCCGTTATCCTCTCAGACATGAGAATGCCAAGGATGAATGGCATCGAACTGCTCACCCGGGTAAAACTGATCGCGCCAAAAACCGTTCGTATGATGCTGACTGGCAATTCTGATCAGCAAACGGCGATCGATGCGGTCAATGAAGGGAACATTTTTCGCTTTTTGACCAAACCGTGTCCGCCCGAGCGACTGACCAAAACTCTTCTTGCGGGTCTCGAGCAATACCGGCTGATCACTGCAGAAAAACAGCTATTGGAACAAACCCTGAGCAGAAGTTTACAAGTTTTACTGGATATATTATCGATCGTAAACCCGACCGCTTTCAACCGTTCCGGCCGGGTAAGAAAGCTCGCTAAAGATCTGGCCGAACGTCTAAAAGTGGAGAAAGTTTGGGAGGTTGAGTTCGCTGCAATGCTTTCGCAGATCGGTTGTGTCAGTGTTCCCGAGGATATTTTGCAGAAAATAGCCTCTAATATTCCGCTGTCGAACAAAGAAACCGGGCTCTTTAACCAACATCCACAGATCGGCCACGATCTCGTGATCAGGATCCCTAGGATGGAGAATGTCGCAACAATAATTCTGGGGCAAAATCGCCGTTATTCGGAGAACGGTTTCGGCTCACCCCAAAACGATGCTCCGACTATTGGATCACGCATCCTCAAGACCGTTATCGATTATGATCGGTTGATCCAGAACGGTATCAGCCCACATAGCGCCGTGCGTGAATTATCAGAAAGGACTGGTTGGTACGACGCCGAAGTGCTTGTTGCACTACAGAGATCAGTCGATACCACAACAGATGATTTTGAGAGTCTGGAATTAAGGGTAGCGGATCTTGAGCCGGGGATGTATCTCGGCGGTCCCTTGGTGACACTTCGCGGCTCTACGCTACTGCCGGCCGGACAGGAGATCACGACATCCCTAATTCTTAGGCTCGCAAACCTGGTTGAGACTGGGATGGTAGCAGACCGGATTCAGGTCAACGCACCTATTCAGCGAGCAGTTTCTATGCCGCAGGGAGCCTAGCTCTAAGTACGTCTTTCACTATTTTCGCAAGACTTGCCAGCGAAAAAGGCTTGGCAAGGAAAACCGCATACGCGTTTTCCTTCGATCCTTCTCTGTAGGTTCCGGGATCACCCGACATAAGAATTACGGAGGCGCTAGAATGGTATTTTTTTATCCGCTCGGCAGCCTCGGCCCCATTCATTACTGGCATACAATAATCCGCGATTATCAGATCGATCGGGTCCGGAAACGTTCGGGCAATATCGATCGCATCCATACCATTTGCAGCCTCGAGGACACGAAAGCCTTCTCGTCTTAGACCTTCGGCTGCCACCTTCCGAACAGATATCTCATCGTCCAAAAGGAGAATGGTATCGATATGACTGCCATTCTTCCCATGGTTTGCCGGTTTTGCCCTAACTTTTGGCTGATCGATACGTGGAAACTGAATCTTAAATGTCGTTCCACCATCTTGAATACTCGTTACCCAAATAAAACCGCCCGATTGTTTAACTATTCCGTAGACGGTCGCAAGACTTAGGCCAGCCGATCTATTCGAGCCTTTGGTTGAAAAAAACGGCTCAAAAATGTTATCTATCAGGCGCGGGTCAATACCCTTTCCCGTGTCAATTACTTCGATCTGTACATACTCAGCGTTGGCCTGGGTTTTATGTATTAGTCGCCCGCCCTTGTCTATATTTGTTGTTTTTATCGTTACCCGTCCCCCTTCGGGCATTGCATCTCTGGCATTGATCACAAGATACATCAAAGCCTGAGCGATCTGTCCGGCGTCCACAAAACTAACTCCCAATTCCCGATCGAGATCAAGAATTAGCTCGATCTCCTCGCCTAATAGGGCACAAAAGTCACGAGATGAAGCCTCGAGCAAGTCATTGAGCACTATTGGAGACGGGTTCATCGCCTGACGCCGACCAAATGCGAGAAGTTGAAGAACGATCGCTGCGGCATCGTTTGCGACTGCCCTGATCTCATTTACTCGATTCACGAGCGGATCGTCCTCACTGAGCTGAAGGTTGATCATGTCAGTCTGCAGCAAGATAACCGCAAGAAAATTGTTAAAATCGTGGGCTATGCCGCCCGCAAGCCTTTCGAGGGCTTCGGTCCGCTGCATTTTCCAACGCTGCTTCTCGGAAGCCAGAAGTGATTTTTCGGCCCTTTTCCGGGCGGAAATGTCATTTATTAGGAGCAGCCATCGACCATCGGATAGATGCCTTCCGTGGATCTCGCCCCACGCATATGAGCCATCGCCACATGCAAATTCACATAGTTCACGTCTATCTTTCTTTTCACCCGAATGATTATTTTCGGTTAGCCACACGATTCGTTCGGCAGATCGGATCCAGTCGCCAAATCGTGCTCCTACAAGCCGAACCTCACCGGTTATCAGGAAATCCCGGGCTGAATCATTCGCGGCAGTTATCCTCTGATCCCTATCGATCACGAGGGCAGGAAGAGGCGAAACATCGAGGAATGTCAGTAAATCGCTCCGCCCAGATAGATCTAGCAGTGTCGAGTTGTGGTCAAACGGCTGTTGCATTCGTCAGGATAAACTTTTGAGTCTGTAACAAAGGCATTAGTTTAACTCTCTTTCTGACGAAACACATAGGCGAGGATCTCTGCAACCGCTGCAAAAAACTCAACAGGTATCATTTGCTTGGGTTCTACGACTTTGTAGAGCGCGCGGGCAAGCGGCGGATTTTCTATCAATGGGATGTCGTTATCGCGAGCGATCTCACGGATCTTAGCAGCGATCGTATCGGCTCCTTTTGCAACGACGATCGGAGCTGCGTCCTTGTCACGATCGTACCGCAAGGCAACAGCGAAGTGAGTGGGATTTGTTATCACGACAGAGGCTGTCGGAACGTCAGCGATCGATCGACGTTGGGCCAGTGCTCGGGCAGCCCTTCTTCGCTGCCCTTTCAGCATTGGATCGCCTTCCTGCTGCTTAAATTCGTCGCGAATATCCTGCTTGCTCATTCGTAGAGACTTCTCATGTTTGTACCATGCATAGCCATAATCAGCAGCGGCCAAGACAATTAAAACTATCCCGCATCTGAGTGCCAGGCTATATAACGTTTCGCTCAGCCGCACTGCCACCGTTCCCAGCGGTGCGTTGACAAACGTGGGGGCAGCCTCGATTACCGGAGCCAGTACGCCGTAGGCGACAACCGCAATAAAAATCAATTTAACGAGCGATTTGCAAAGATTTACCAGGGAATCGAGGCCGAAAATGCGTTTTATGTTCTTGGCAGGACTAAATTTTTCGGCTTTCGGCATTAATGCTTCGCTGGCAAACGAAAGGCCGCCCTGCGCAAAGTTACCTGCAACGACACCAACAAATCCGATCATTATCACCGGAAGGGCAAATAAGATCAGCATCTTGCCTGCCTCAAGAAGCAAAATGTGCAGTTCGGCGTCAGTCAACGGCTTTAGGTGCGAGATGCTAAAAGCCGCACTTTTTAGGCTATACCCGACGCGGTTAAACATATCCTCGGCGAGGAATTTGAGCATGATCAATGCCCCAAGGAATGACAGTGCGGCAGGCAGTTCCGCTCCACGCGCGATCTGGCCCTTTTTTCGGGCATCCTCGCGCCGTTTGGGCGTGGCCTTCTCTGTGCGCTCCATTGCCATGTCACATCGCTCCCATGGCGTTTACGAGGCCGTGATATATGCTCCCCAGAACATCCCTCACCGCAGCGGGAATGAAATATAGGGACGCCCCGATCAAAGATAATCCGACTGCGATCTTGATAGGAAAACCCAGGATGAAAACCTGAAATTGCGGAGCTGTCCGGCCAAATAGTTCCAGAGCAAACTCGACGGCAAGCAGAACTATGATCGCCGGTGCCGCAAGCGTAACGCCCACGACAAGAGCATTTGCTGATAGCTTCAGGATCAAATCAAGCAATGCCGGCGTAAAATTAAATGTCCCCGGAGCGGTTATCGAAAAGCTTTTTACCGTCGCCGCAAGGAACCAATGATGTCCGTCAGCAGCTAATAAGATCATCAGGCCAAGCATTTGCCCGATAATGCCAAATGCTGTCGTTTGTGCCTGCGTTGATGGGTCAATCGTTCCCGCGAGCGAAAAACCCATCTGTGAACTGATCAGGAATGTAGCCATTTCCAAGCCGCTGAACACGATCCGTCCGACAAACCCAAAAACCATGCCGATAACGATCTCGCCGATGATGACGATGGTCAGTGGGCCCAGATCCGAGGGTGGTGTCTCGATCCTCGTCATGATCACCGGAGTTAGCGCAAACGCCAAAACAAACGCAAGAACGATACGGATCTTCGGGCTTACTACACGATTAGCCCAAAAAGGAGCAAACGTTACCAGGCCGCCGACCCTTGCCAGCACGACGATAAATACAAGAATGGGCCTGAGCGGTACTTCGAATGTTTCCACGTTGCGGCTACTTAATAAAAGGAGTGAAATCGGAGAGTATCGACGAAGTAAACGTGATCAAAACGCGCAGTATCCAGGGAAATGTGACCAGGAAAACGGTAAAAATTGCGATCACCCGCGGAGCAAAAGAAAATGTCTGATCCTGGATCGAAGTCAAAGTCTGGATCAGACTCACTACGACGCCAACCAATATTGCAACGGCAAGCATCGGGCCCACGATCCACATCAGTGTCGTGAGCGCATTCTGCATCATCGATGTGACTAGAGCATCATTCATGGTTACATAACACTTTTCACGAGAGACGTTACGATCAGATACCAACCGTCAACCATGACGAAAAGCAATATCTTCAATGGCATTGAAACGATCACTGGCGGCAGCTGCATCATTCCCATCGACAGCAAAACGCTGGAAACAGCGAGGTCAATGATCAAGAACGGCAGAAACAAGACGAAACCGATCTGAAATGCCGTTTTGAGTTCCGAGATCATGTATGCCGGGATCAGAGCCGTTGTGGGTACTTCGTCAACTGAATTTGGCCTGGCGCTTTTCGATAGCCGGATAAATAGAGCAAGATCTTTTTCCCGCGCGTGCTTTATCATGTAGGCACGCAGCGGAACTAGGCCTTTTTCAAGTGCGTCGCCTTGCGACATCGTTCCCTCGGACATTGGCTTGTATGCCCCTTCGTAGATCTGTTTGATCGTCGGGCTCATTACGAAAAGGGTAATGAATAAAGCAAGACCGATGAGTATTTGATTATTCGGAGCCTCCTGCGTGCCCAGCGCCTGACGCAAAAAGTGAAACACCACTATCAAGCGCGTAAAACACGTCATCGATATCAAGATCGCAGGGATGAAGCTGAGCAGGGTCAGCATTACAACGATCTGCAGAGGTGTCGAGCTGTTTGCGGTCTTGGCGAGGTCGATAGTTTGTTCAGGCGCTCCCGAGGTTTGCGGTGCAGGACCTTGAGCTTCGACCGTGAGCGAAGCAAGGCCGATGAACGCTAATAGGAATAACGGCAAGATCAAAACTCTGATCACGCAGCACCTCCGCGGGTTTGCCACATCCCCAACTTGCTTTTCGCAAGCTCGAACTCGTCATCAAACGCCGGGCCTTCATCCGCAAGCATGTCTGCCACCGATCGTAGATTCCTGGCAAAAACATCTTCAGGCAAAGGCAGTTCCTCGGCAAGCAGCGTGAAACTCTGCGGCGTTGCTCCTACGAGCAATACGCGCTCGCCAAACCGGATCGTCGAGATCGTCCGCCCGTTCCCCATCGAGAGCGTCGAGAGAACGGTTAGGCTTAGTGCCTCTCCATCTTTTCCTTTTTTGCCGCCAACACCCAGCTTTTTGAGCGTCCAGGTGCCGAAAAATAGAAGACTGATGACTAGCAAAAGAGCTCCGACCGATTTAATGATCAGGCCGCTCGAACTGGGTTCCTGCGGAGCCGGGTCGTCGTCACTCTGCATGAACAGAAGACGGTCTTCCTCGGTCATAACCTGCGGAACCGTTTCGTTGGCGGGTGTTTGCTTAGGAGCTTGTGGAAATACCGACGGGGCAAGGGAAACTATAGCCAGCAGGATGGCCAATGAATGTAAAAACCGCTTCCTATTCATTAGTTTATATCCGTTAAGATCTCGCTGATGCGAACGCCCGCTCTATCTTCGATAACGACGATCTCACCCCGCATTAGTGGTTTGTTATCCGCACGAATATCTACACCCTCGCCCGTCGAACGACCCAGTTTTACAATGCTCGAGGGTTGAAGATCTAATATCTCGCGAACTGACATCCTTACCCGCCCCAATTCCAGAGATAGTTCCAGCGGCAGATCAAGAAAATCGGCCCATGACGCAAGGATCTTTTCGTTTTCTGGTTGCATCAGTCTCTTAGAGTTGGACGATAAAGTCTGTTATGTATATAGCCTTAACCTCGGGTTCCGTCGAGGCTGCCTTTGCTGCTTGCAGAAGCTCTTTTCGAAGTTTGGTCTTTCCTTCGGCAGTAAGGATCTGCTCTGAGCTCTTTTCTGACAAGACAGCCAGCATGGCGTTGCGAACGCGAGTAATAAATAGCTGGTCCGGCTTTTCGCTTTCTTCACCGGCAACCCCAAGGCTAACTGTCATCCGCAAGTATCTCGCCTGTTCCGTGTCAGCCAAATTTACTATGAACGGCGGAAGTTCAACGATCTGTTTGACTTCTTCGTCCTCAGGTATTGCACTCTCGAGAGCACCTGATTTCTTTGAGCCTTTCGGCCCGATCTCAGGATCTGATTCCGCCTCGGTCTTTTTGTTTGAAGTCTTCTTTTCCCCCGCCTTTTTGTCGGGCACCTCAGCCGCCTGAGTTCCCGCGATCCGCCAGAAATAAAATCCTGCGCCTCCGCCCCCAAGCAATAGAACCAGCACAACGGCGATAAGAATAATTTTTTTGCCGCCTTTCTTTTTCTCAACGGGAGCGTCGGGGCTAGCAACAACGGTTTCTTTTTCTATCTCGGACATGGATATCCCTCCAACCTACCCGTTTGCGAAATGCGTGCCACAACATAATACATTGATATTATTAGAGTTACGTCTGTCTTCTATCGATTCGAACTTGATCTGTCGACTCTTTTTTGACTGGCTGTGTCAATGAACTGACGCAAACGACAAAGCCGGTCACCATCAAACGAGAGCTCGTTTGATGGTGACCGGGCTTAAAAGATCTGGGGTTTAAGGTTAGTTGATGCGAACGACCTCGCCGGATTCCAGTTTATAAACCGCACGAATTATAGCGAGGTGTCCCTCTTTCACTGCCTTCCTTAAGATCGAACTTCTTGAGATCACATCTTCGGAACTCTGTTTTACGTTCAGTTCTACACACGATAGATTGCTAGGTTCGCCAATAATACATGTCTTCGAACCTTCAAAGGCCGGGGAAATGGTGTCGACGATCGCTGAAAGATTGGAACTTGGCATCTTTTCGCCGGACACGGCCGCCGCCACCGCTCCACAACTCTCATGCCCCAGTATAAGCAGGGCTTTTGCATGAAGGTGTTCAACAGCATATTCAATGCTGCCGAGCGTAACCTTGTCGGGAATATTTCCAGCATCCCGTACGACAAATATTTCACCCAGATTCTTGTCGAAAACAAACTCGGGTGGCACCCGGCTATCCGCGCATCCCAGGACGATGACCTCGGGCTGCTGGCCCTTGACCAACGCTTTTCGGGCCGCTGCATAATTCACGACTGTGTGCTTCCCAGCCATGTAGCGCTTGTTTCCGGCCGAGAGTTTTGCCCAGATCTCGTCAGCTGCAGCTTTTGAATCTTTTACGGGTGATTTGCCAGTGGTCGTCTCAACTCGTGGGGTCTTATTCTTTTCGGCGGTTTTTGCAGACTCTTTTAACGAATCTATTTTTTTCCTATCCGCCTTCACTTCTTCGGTAGTAGGCTCATCGGATTCGTGATCAGCTTCTTTTTTTGTTTCGGCATCATCGGTTTCGGCCGTTTCGGTTTCCGGGTCCTCCTTAACCTTTTTCGTTTTTTCTTTTTTTGTAGTAGCGTCCGCCTTGCTGCACGAGGCGACGAAAGATACGCCTAGAAGCAGGGCGAAGACGGTAAGGAACGTGCTGAGATAGCGCGGTGTTTGTTTTTTCATGGTGATAGGGTCGTAGCGGAGTGTGGAAAGGGTAGTTTCTACTGGTTCTGAGATCATTTGATCTTTGGCTTGTCAGGTATCTTATCGGCCTCGCCGACAACTACGGAACCTTCTGTTTCAAGCTTCTTCTTGGCAAGCTTTACCTCGTCTGGAACCGGAGACGTTTTATTTTCGGATCTTGCTTTCGGATCTGGGACAGATATCTCTTTATCTTTTTTCGCATCACTTGGGTTTTCCGTCAGGCGCAGGACGGTAATGCTGATGCGACGGTTCGCTGGCGAGTAAGGGTCATCGGGCACCAACAGCTCGGTGTCGGCAAATCCTATCACTCGGCGGATCTGTTCGGGCTTAACGCAATTTGCTTCGAGCGTGCGGCGAGCAACATTCGCACGATCGGTCGAGAGTTCCCAATTCGTGTAGCCGTTATTAGAAGGAAATACTCGACTGTCCGTATGTCCGCCGATATTGATCTTGTTTGGAAGTGCGCAGATGCCTTGGGCGATCTCGGCCAGAACTGCCTGAGCTTCCGGCCCGAGCTCGGCACTTCCAGAAGCAAAAGAGACCCGGTCGGCCTTGTCCAAAAGCTGGATGCGAAGGCCCTCGTCCGTAACCTCGATCTTTACCTGGTCCTTGAAACGAGAGAATTCCGGCCTAGTTTCGAATTGCTTTTGGAGAGCCTCCGCGACTCCGATCAGTGCCTGCTCATTCTCGACCGAATCGAGCCTTTCAGGCTCTTTGCTGATCTTTTTGTTCCCCGAAAGGATACCACCCTGCATCGTATCAAAGACGCCGGGTGAACGAAAATATGCTGCGATCGCCTGCTTCAACTTAGTATCAGCCTGCGAAACAAGCCACAGGACCAGGAAGAGAGCCATCATCGCCGTTACAAAATCAGCGTACGCGACTTTCCAGGCTCCGCCATGATGGCCGCCGTGGCCACGCGCTTTTTTTACGCGGCGCCGGGGTTTTGGAGGTTCTTCTTTCTTGACGTCCATAAACAGCTGGCGCTAGCGAGGTTTAATTTCCCGGAGAAGCGGCTCGATCTCGGCAGTTGGCGGACGATCGAAACTAAAGATGGTCTTGCGTGCAAATTCGACTGCGGTCATCGGTGCCGCTCCATTTGCGAATGCGACGAGACCCGCTTTGATGCAGCCAAAATAACGACTCTCGTCATGTGCAAGATTCTCCAGATTTGAAGCGATCGGTGCAAGAAATCCGTACGAAAGCAGCAATCCCAGAAAGGTACCAACGAGAGCTGCCCCGACGTGATGTCCAAGTTCTTCAGGCGGCCCGTCGAGGTGCTGCATCGTGACAACGATGCCAAGCACAGCGGCTACTATACCAAGACCGGGAAGGGCGTCTGACGCACGCTGAAGCAGAACCGGAACGATCGCGCCTTCATCGTGATGCGTTTCCATTTCTGCATCAAGCATTATCTCGAGTTCCTCAGACGAACAAGCTCCGTTGACGAGCATCTTCATCGCATCACAAAAAAACTCCACTGCGTGATGGTTGCCGACGAAGCTCGGATATTTTGTAAAGATCGGCGACGATAGCGGATTGTTAACATCTTCTTCGATCGAAAGCAGGCCGCCCTTCTTCGAATTGATGAACATGTCATACTGCATCTGGAGTACTTCCGTATAAGTTTTTTTGTTGTACGGAGATCCCTTTAGCGCAACTGGCAAGAGAGCCATGATCCGCATAAGGTACTTTGCCGGGTTCGCAGCGAGCGTCGCCCCGATAACCGCGCCACCGATCACTACAAATTCGGAAGGCTGGATCAAGACGCCAAGCGGTCCGTTTATCATCAAGAATCCGCCGATGACGCAGATCATGACGAATACAATGCCGATAATAAGTAACATAAGATTTTGAAAGGGGATGCAGAGTTTTGCCGGTTTAAATCAACTACAGGTAAAAAGGTATTTTGGCTTCCAAAACCCCTATTTACCTGTAGTTAAGCTACTTAGGATAGCCTTTCCCGGTAAAGCCCTTTCGAGGCTCAGTGTCTCTTATCGGTCGATCTACTGAAAACTTTAGACCATTTGCAGTAAATCCTGGAACGTCTGATTTGCTGTCGTGATCACTCGTGAATTTGCCTGAAATCCACGCTGCGCTTCGATCAGTTCGACAAATTCATTTGTTATATTGACGTTGCTCTGTTCAAGGTAGCCCCCGGCGATAGCTCCGCGGGTTCCTGTGTTTGCAGCTCCGATCGTTGGCTGGCCCGAAGCGGTGGTTTCTGCAAACATGTTTCCGCCTACATGGCCTAACCCATCGTTCGAATCAAAAACTGCGAGAGCCAACTGCCCAATGATCTGCGATTGTCCATTTGAATAAACGCCGAAAATATTTCCATCCTCGTCGATCGCAGCCCCACTTAGATTTCCGGGCTTGTAACCGTCCTGGTATGTTGAATCACTACTTGAATTTGCTGCGTAGGCCGTCGCAAACGACCGAATTGGATCTCCAGCGGAATCGAGTTCATATAAATTGATGTCGATCGAGGGTAATTCGGCCAATCCAAGTTCAGTTTGGTCAGGGATTATCTGCAGCGTTTCCGCAGGCGTCAGAAGTTGGCCGTCCGAGTCGAAGGTAAAGCTGATCGGTGTGACCGAAGGCCCGGCTCCGTCAGCATCGACTTCAGCAGGATTCCCATCGACAGTTGCCTCCATTAGGAAAGACCCGTCGGCCTGTTTCGTAAACGTCATCTCCATTTTGTGTTCGCCGCCGAGCGAGTCGTAAATGTTGGAGGTTACCGAGTAGGTTTTGTCGGTAGCCAATCGAGAATCAAGGTTAAATTTGAATGTCGCTTCGGTCGTCATTTTGGGCGGAAAGATCTGACCAAGGGGGAATTTTAGATTAGAGAGCGATGACCCCGGAGCAACCACTCCACCAACAGCCTGATAGCCCTGCACTTGACCGCCGGTCGTTGAAACCATAACGCCCTGGTTGTTCAGGGAAAAATCGCCTGCCCGCGTGTATCCTCGGGTGCCATCGCTGTTCTGCACGACAAAAAAGCCGTTTCCTGAGATGGCTGCGTGCAGTGGCGAGGTCGATTCATTCAACGCACCTTGCGAAAAATCAGTATGGATCGCCCCCGTACGAACACCGTTTCCGATACCTAATGAATTCCCGGCCCCGTTTAACCGTGCTCCAGATCGGCTGGCAAAAACGTCCATAAATGTTATCTGTCCGCTCCGAAAACCGATGGTATTGGCGTTTGCAATATTGTTCCCGACAACGTTTAGAGCATTACTGTTTGCATTAAGCCCGGAGAGGGCAGTGTTGAATGAAAATGACATCTTTGTTTCTCCTTTTATTACTTCAAAATCTAAATATCCTTTCCTAAGCTCTCTTAACAAGCTTCGAACTAAGACTTTCGATCGATTGCCTTATGCCGACAAGCTGATCGAGGGAATTGAACTGGGCGAGTTGAGCCACGAACGCGGTTCCGTCTTGCGGTGCAAGCGGATCTTGATTCTTTAATTGCGCGACTAACAAGGTCATGAACAGGTTGCGTTCAGAGGTACCCGCCGTGCTCGTGCTTGTTGTTACGTTTGACGCTGCCGACGTATTGAGCGACGCCGATGTTGGATTTATAGTAGTCATTGTTTCTCCTTATTACGGTTACGCCCGCAAATTCACGAGACGGCTTTGTTTGTCGTCTTCAGATTTTTGAACGGTATCAAACGTGGGCCTTTTGCCCGTTTGATCATCAGAATTTGTAAACTCGTGTCGTCTCGAATCACTGCCATCGCGGCCGCCTGAAGAGAACGACGTGCATGAGGTGTTTAGACTCCCAACCTGCATGCCAGAGCGTTCCAGTGATTCACGGAGCTGGGCAAGACTCTCCTGCAGAACGTGCTGTGTTTTTGGATTGTCCGTCTGAAAATGTGCATCGATCATTCCATTGGCATTTTTTGCGAGCGTTATCTCCACGGTACCGAGTTCAGCGGGCGAGAGTCGGATCTTTAGTGTCCGCTTTTCACCCGTTTCCTTTTTGCCCAGAGCCAGATCGGTAAAGGCTGCTCCAACTTGATCGAGAATAATTCTCTTTAACTTGAATTCGGAAGTAATTGGTTTATCGAACTGCTCAAGGCCTTTATTTCCGTCGAGTGGAGTGCCAAACGAAAACTCCGTAGGTTGTTCGCCCGCCGTTGCTTCCTCGATCGGCTTCACGGGCTCGAGAAAGATGCTGTCCGTATCGAATTGCCCCTTAATCGCCGATCGCCCCGTTGGGGATGCCGGCATCTTATTGTCAACAAGCACATTTGTCGCAAATGTCTCCAGCAGGGATACTTTTTCGGGCTGCTTTGGTTGTGCCTCGGGAAAAACAGTTGGGAGCTTCTCGTTCAGCTCAAGTGGACTCGAGGTTGGAGTTCTAACCTCGTTCGAAGCAGTTCCGTCAACGGAAACAACTTCTAGCGTTGATAGATCGAGAGAAGTTATTTCCAATATCACCTCCTGCTCCATTTTTGAATCAATCGGCGGCGGAACAAGCGGTAATTCCAGCGGTTCGATCTCGGATAGCTGCTCATCTTTAACCATTCGAAGCTGTTCACCAATGATCGGTACGAGTGTAGGATCCGGCACTCCAACAGCAGAAACAGCGGCAGTATCAGAGCGGAATACCGGGAGCCCGCAAACATCTCCGAAATTAATTCGAAGATCTTCTTCGCGGCTAATTGCCGCTAGCTTTGGATCTCTTGGCGGAGACTGTTTGACTGGTGGCCCGAGGTACTCGATCGGCGGCTTTTTGTCTAAAGGAAGTTTGGTGTCAGCGGGTAACGCGATTCTTTCACTCTGAGCTAATGGTTCGGTGACTTTTGGAAAAAGGCCTAGTATATCCGCACTATTGTCTTTGGCGGGTTTCGCGGGTTCCGCTAGAAGCGGTACCGTTTGCAGATCACTGGCAGCCCCCGCCGCCCCGAGATCCGCCGTCTCGTCACTACCGACAATGGTAGGCTTATCCACTATCAAAGGCTCGGGCTGAACTGGAGCCGGGAATGTGAATAGGGCCGCAAATAGATCTGAATAGGGATCGAAACCCTTGCCTTCAGGCGACGCAAAACTGCCCGGTGGAACTGAACTAAGATTCGTTGTTGCTATCGTATTTATCATTTTGTTCCCAGTATGCGTCGTGCAAAGTTGGTGCTCACAAGTTCGTCGACGCCGTTCTGCTCGTATCTTTCGTATTCTTGTCTATGACGTGCCCTTTGCGTCTCTCGCAGATTTTCCGTGATCTTTACACTCCGCATGGCTTCTGTAAGAGCCTCGATCTGGATCTCGCAAGCCTTTCGCCGCTGAGCGAGCACCGCTTCAGCATCCTTCTGAAGGCGATCAAGAGATGCAAAGTGCTTTGAGCTCAGTTCCATCTCGAGGGCATCCAACCGTTCACCGGCCGCGATCCGGAGGGTATAGTTTTCGATCGCATCGTGCCGCATCGCCTCGATATGTGCGACCCGTTCTGCCGCTCGGTCAGCCTCGGCCCGCAGGTCACTAAGGATCGCACTTTCCCGGTCCTGTTTGATCTCTCGAACCTTATGGACCGAATCCAATGTAAATTTGAACTTCTTCATGTACGGATGTGCATCAGTTTCGCTATCGAATCGTCAAACCTTGCGGCCTCGTCTCGTCCCTGCTTTAAATAACCGTTGATCTCCTCGTGCCGCTCTATCGCCAGATCGATGGCCGCATTGCTGCCCTTTTGATAGGCTCCGATGTTTATTAGGTCCTCGGCCTTTTCGTAAGCTGCGATCAATTCTCTGATTCTGCCGGCCTGCTGGCGGTGATCTGGCTGTGCGACTATAGAAAATAGCCGTGATGCTGAATTAAGCACATCGATGCACGGATAATGATTCCGTGCTGCAAGATCGCGAGACAACACGATGTGACCGTCAAGGATGGAGCGAACGGCATCCGCGATCGGCTCATTCATGTCATCGCCCTCGACCAGGATCGTGTAGAACGCCGTTATCGAACCGCCGTTACCAAATTTCCCTGCCCTCTCTAAAATACGCGGCAGCAATGCAAAGACTGAGGGCGTGTATCCTTTCGACGATGGCGGTTCACCAGCGGCAAGGCCGATCTCGCGCTGGGCCATACAGAAACGAGTGACGGAGTCCATGATCAGCAGCACATTGGATCCCTGATCCTTAAAATACTCCGCGATCGACGTCGCGGCGAGAGCGGCCCGAATTCTAACGAGCGCCGAATCATCCGACGTTGAAACCACCAGCACGCTCCTCTTCATCCCTTCCTCGCCGATCTCATTCTCAATAAATTCACGAACCTCGCGTCCGCGTTCCCCGATCAGAGCGATAACGTTTACATCCGCGGATGAACGATTCGCCATCATTCCGAGAAGTGTTGATTTTCCGACCCCGGATCCGCCAAAAATACCTATCCTTTGACCTGCCCCAACGGTCAGAAGCCCATCGATTACTCTAACGCCCGTCTCCAGAGGCTCATCGATGTTCGCTCTTGAAAGCGGATTGGTAGTCTCACGGTTCAACGGATACGATTCCTTGGTCTTTATTTCGCCAAGCTCATCCAAAGGCCGCCCTAAGGCGTCGATCGTCCGTCCCAGTAATTCGCGGCCGACAAATACCTGACTGCTGACACCCGCTGCGATTATCGAATCTCCTACGCGAACCGGCGGCATCTGGCCAAGCGGCATCAGAAGTATATTGTTGTCGCGAAAGCCTACGACCTCGAGCATTGTTGATCGCTCTCCTTTCGGCGAGGGCAGATAGCATAGGTCGCCCACTGAGACTGTCGGCCCTTGCGATTCGATGATCAACCCGACCGAACGTGTGACGCGGCCGATGGATTTCAGCGTGTCGATCTTCTCAAGTTTTTGTGCGTAGGCAGCGAGCATTTTCTAGTTTAATAATCCATGCGATATCTCATCGAATTGCGACTCGATGCGGGCATCTATATCCCCGGTTTCGGTGTGGATCAGGCATCCGCCGACCGATATCGACTTGTCCTCAACCAGGTCGATCTTTCCACGAAAATCGAGTTTATCGAGATGGTTTTTCACAAAGGAATAATCCTCAGGATTCAGGTGAACCTCCGCAATCGAACGATTGTGAAGTTTTGCTAACGAAACTTTCACAAGAGTCAGTGCTATCTCGCGGTCTATCGTAACCTCGCGGGCCACGATCTTTTTTGCTATCTGGATCGCAAGTTCAAGAAGCTCGTGCTCGACACTTGCCGCCATTTCGCTACCAAGCGAACCAACCTCAGCGATCGTATTGGCCAGATGCAAACGTAGTTCGGCGAACTTGCCCGCATTCGCAGCCTCAATATCCGCTCTTGCCTTTTGGACCGCCTTGTCGCTCGCAACCTGCTCGATGATCGCGGCGTGTTCTTCAGCCTGTGCAATGATCCGCGCCGCTTCTTCCTGCACCTTTGTGAGTAATTCGTCGGCGGTCAGATCATCGCCCAGATCATATTGCACCGGCGTACTTACGTATTCGAGCGGTTCAAGTTCCGGGACAATTAACTGCTGCACACCGCTCGAATTTGACTGCGTTCCATTCCCGCCGATCAACGGAATATTAAATGGCTGAGTACCTGCTGCTGCCGCCGTCGCTTTGAGAACCTTAGCTAACATATTCGTCACCTCCGGCTCCACCTGACAGACTTACGATTCCCTGTTCGTCGAGCAATCTCAGAATTTCGACAACCTCTCGCTGAGCACCTGTCACATCTTTTAGTTTGACCTGGCCCATGAAATCCATCTCTTCCTTCATCATCTCGACCGCGCGGCTGGACATATTCGAATAGAAGCGATCTTGCAGTTCCGGCATGGTTCCTTTGAGAGCGAGGGCAAGAACTTTCTTATCCACTCGCTGCATGATCTCGCGAATTCCCGCGTCATCGACGAGTAGAATGTCTTCAAAGGTGACCATCAGACTGCGAATCTCAAGCGACAGTTCGGGATTCTCGCCCTCGATCTGTTCAAGCATCAACCGCATTGTCTCGCGATCGAGGCTGTTGCAAATATCTGCAACCGCGCGTACTCCGCCTACGCGCGTTCGGCTCAGGCCGCTGACCGATGAAAGTTTTTGATTGAGGATATTTGCGATCCTTTTGACGACGTCCTGCGAAACCGTCTGAAGACTTGCAAGCCGTAAGACCACTTCGCTACGGCTAGCCTCGGGAAGGGCTTTGAGCACCGTTGAAGCTGTAGTTGGATTCAGATGAGCCAGAACGACGGCAATGGTCTGGACGTTTTCTGCCTGAAATAGCTTCGCGAGCTGCTGCGGATCGGTCTTTTGTAACGCCTCAAAATTTGCTGGAGCCTCTATGGCGTGCATTACCTTATCTGTCAGCTTCTTGGCATTCTCAGCACCAAAGCTATTCACTAAGAGGCGCTTCGCGTAATCAACTCCGCCCGTGGAAACATAACTTCGGGCCGTCAGCAATTGATGAAATTCCTCGACGACACCGTCAGACACCTGTGATTTCACATTTGGCAGCATCGCGAGTTCTTTCGATAGTAGCTGCACTTCTTCCTCGTCCAAGTGCTTGAAGAGCGCCGTGGCAGCTTCCTCGCCGAGCGAGAGACACAATATCGCCGCCTTGCGCGCCCCTGAGATCTCCTCAGGCGGACGAATAGAAATAGCCATCGATACATCGTCGGTCGGTGGTGCTTCTAAAGCTTCGGTTGGTTGCTCCACTGTCGGGGTCATACAATTTTGATCAATTTATGCGTTCTCACGGAGCCAGCCCCGCATCGTACTTACAACCAGATCGGTATCGTCAATGCTCTGCGCGGCGATCTGCCTGCGGATAGCCTCGATCCTTTCGGCGTCGGCATTTATATGTCCGTTTTCACCATTGATTTCGGCCTGTAATTCCGACACGGTCATCATCTGCTGATGATCCGGTGTTCCCCTGTCAATTTGTCGGGGTGTCTCTGCCTGTGCGGCACGGCGTTCCTCAAAGCTTGATCCTTCGGCTAGTAATTTAGTTTCTTCAGCGGCTACCGATGCCGCTTTCAGCGCCTTGCGCGCCGGTCGGATAACGAATATCAGAAGCAGGATCGCGATCAGAACAAGGGTTCCATATTTGATCACTGTGGGGATCAGAGCCTTATTTTTGTCGAGAAATGAGGTCGAAGTTGCCGGTTCTATCTGGGGCTTACTGAAGGGCATTGTTTGAACTACAACCGTATCGCCGCGAGCCGCGTCGATACCGACTGCTGCCGCAACGAGATCCTGGATCTGCTTGATCTCATCGGCCGTTCTTGCAACCTCGACCCCCTCAACCGATTTGTGATCAACCACAACTGAAACGTTGAGTTTATTAACCCGTCCGCCGCCGCCAATGGTTTTCTTAATGGTCTTGTCGATCTCGTAATTTACCGTGGACGTGTTTCGTTGGTCTGCAGTTGCAGCGGCAGTCGCCGTAACCGGAATCACCGGGGTCGGCATCGTTTGCGGATTATTAGATCTCGCGCCGACCGGTGCGTTGACCTGTTGAGCCGGATTATTACGGATCTCCTGCCCGACCTGTTGCGAACGGACCACCTGCGATTTCGGATCAAATTTCTCTTCGCTCTGCTCGGTCTGGCTGAAATCAATATCCGCTGAAACATCGGCACGAACCCGGTTATAACCAACAACTGGTTCTATCAAAGCGATCAGCCGGGTAGCACTCTCGGCCTCGAATTTACGCTTCGATTCAAGCTGGGCGGTAAAAGCTCCTGTATCACTCATTCCACCCGGCCGATGCTTGCCAGCAGCAACAAGAAGCCGCCCGGACGTGTCCATAACGGAAACACCTGTTGGCTCGAGGCCCTCGATCGAGCTAGCCACGAGGCTGACGATCGCATTCGATCGTTCGCTAGAAAGTTCTTTATTTTGCCTGATGCGAACAACAACCGAAGCTTTTGCTCCGTCCTCTTTTTCAGTAAAAACCGATTCTTTTTTGGGTGTGACATGAACGCGAGCAGATTCTACCTCGTCCATGGCCTCGAGTGTTTTTGCGAGTTCGCCTTCGATCGCACGGCGATAATTGATCTGCTGGGCGAAATCGGTAGCACCAAAACTCGTCTTGTCGAAAAGGTCAAAGCCAACATGCCCGCCGGTAATTGCACCTTCGCTAGCCATCTTAATACGAAGTTCCTGGATCTTTTCCTCGGGGACTGAGATAACGGTTCCGCTGTCTGTCAAGGTGTACGGAACATTAGCGACCTTTAGCTTTTCACTGATCTTTTGGGCGTCCTCAGGGGTAAGTTTAGTAAACAATACACCGTAATTGGGCTGTGAGCCGTAGTAAAATAGGGCTCCGATCAGACCAAGGGTTCCGACGACCGCCGCAACGGTCGCGACCCGGCCCGATGCGGACATCCGGCTCCATATTTCCTTGAACTGTATTAAAGGTGATGCCATTTACTGTTCAGAAATCCTTAAACCGGCATTCTCATGATCTCGTCAAAAGCTCCGATCAGCTTGTTGCGAACCTGGAGCCCGAGCTGAAATTTAAGATCGGCGGTTTGCAGGGCGATGATCGTTTTGTGTAAGTCGGGCGATTCGCCGGTCACTGCTTTTGAGATCTCGTTTTCCGCGCTTTTCTGCGTCTCGTCGATCGATTCGACCGCATCTTTGATCGCCGAACCGAATCCATCGCCACCGCCGGAGATCCTCGCGGCTCCTGTAGTTCCACCCGATAACGGTGTCGTCTGGTTGATATTTCCTATCTGCATTGGTTGTTACACGTCGCCGAGATTTAAACTGACGCGTGCCATTTCTTTTGCTGTGCCGAAAACAGTAGCATTCGCCTCAAATGCACGAGCTGCCGACATCATGTTTACCGTTTCTTCGAGCGGGTCTACATCGGGCAAGTTTACGTAGCCGTCGTTGTCCGCATCCGGGTTCCAAGGCTGATGCTGCCTGTTCGGAAGCTGGTTTTCGTCAGCAGTAACAACTTCAGAACTAACACCCTGCGGCTTTAGCCCGTTTCCGCCGAGTCCGTTTTCTGCTGAAATTTCTCCCCACTTATCTTTAACGTCGATCGCCGTGAAAACTACGTCGCGCCGCTTATATACCTTGCCGTCAGTCGACCGCGTAGAATTGGCATTCGCGAGGTTGGTCGACGCCGCCTCAAGCCTTTCGCGCTGAGCGGTCATTCCCTGCGACGAGATCTTGAATATCGTGTAAAGTGACATCTCTATTTGCCCTCACGTATCGCCGTACGAAGAAGTTTTAATCGGGACTGCAGCATCTTCGCTCCGAAATTGAAGCTGCTGCCGGCCTGGGCGAGTTCTGCCATCTCCCGGCCTGTATCAACGGTGTTGCCGTCCATTCCGACGGTTGTCACTGGCTGCTCAATAACGTTGGGCCGGCTGGCCATCTTCAATTGATTCTGCTGGTACGGAGGCAAGGAGCTTTCGCGGGCAGCATCTTTCAGGAAGTCCTCGAAATCGACCTCCTTTGCGATATAGCCCGGCGTGTCGGCATTTGCGATATTGCCCGCGATAGTCTGCGACCTCAGGCTCTGTACATCCAGAAATGTTTGCAGCAGATTTGTTACGTTATCAGTACCCAATAATCCCATTGACACGCCTCCGCATATTACGCTTAGCAAAGGCCGTGCCTTAGTAAAACCGCTGAAAAACCGATATCTTTTCAAGGAAAACGGTTGTTTAGGCCCGATAGGTGTCGGAGAGGATAGAATGAGATGTCATTTTGTTGACACCCGAATCCGTAGTACATTACAAGGAATAAAGCGTTCGGTACGACATTCCGGTGCTTTTATTTCGTCGGTTCCATCATGAAAGCTAGAATTCTGGTAGTCGAAGACGATACACGGCTTCGCAATTTGTTGGTTGAGGCTCTCACGCAAGAGGGCCATGACCTGACGAGCGCTGAATCCGCTGAGGCCGCGATCGATATCCTGAAAGACGAGGGTTTTCACGTTCTATTAACGGACGTGAATCTGCCCGGAAAGAGCGGTCTTGAGCTTCTACCGATCTGCCTACAGCTTCATCCGTTTACTTACATGATAGTAATGACGGGCTATGCATCGATCGATATGGCGGTCGAGGCGATGAAGCTCGGTGCTGCGGATTTCCTGCGGAAACCTATCTCTTTAAAAGATCTCAGCGGTGCGGTCCAGGTTGCGCTCAAGCGGATCGAAACTCCTGAGCCGCTGGTTCCGGCGCGGAACGCCTCAAATCCCGAGATCATCGCGACTTCCGTCGTAATGCTCAACGTCCTGGAGCAGGTCAACGTCATTGCTCCGTACAAGATCAACGTGCTGGTGACGGGAGAGACCGGAACCGGTAAGGAACTGATCGCAAAAGCCATACACAATGCCAGCGACCGGGCTAAGAGTAACTTTATCGCGATGAACTGTGCCGCGATCCCGGAACAGCTTCTCGAAGACGAACTTTTCGGCCACATTAAAGGAGCATTTACTGGAGCCCACACCGACCGAAAGGGCCGGTTCGAACAGGCGGACGGCGGGACGCTTTTCATGGATGAGATCGGCGATATGAACCTCGCCCTGCAGGCGAAGCTCTTGAGAATACTGCAGGAAAGCGAATTTGAAAGGCTCGGCTCGTCGAAGACTATTAAGGTCGATGTTCGAGTAGTTGCAGCGACAAGCGCCGACCTTGAGAAAAAGATGGCGGACGGTTCGTTCCGGGCTGACCTGTATCATCGGCTGAACGTGGTTCATCTCAGCGTGCCGGCACTTCGTGAGCGGCCGGACGATATTTTGCCGATCGCACAAGGGCTACTCGACCGGTTTTGCAAAATGACGGGCCTGCCGCCGAAACGCATTGCCGACGAAACGTATCATTCGCTGATCTCATACAGTTTCCCCGGCAATGTCCGCCAGCTGCAAAATGCTATGGAGCGCGCGGCCGTCTTCTCTGGCATGGGGACTGAAGTAAAGCTTGAGCACCTGCCCGAGGAGATCCGGAACCAGACGAGCCTGTTCCAAATGAGCCTCGGCGCGAGCTATGTTCCGCGGTCGATACCGGACGAGGGAATCGATTTCTCAGAGGTCGTCTCGCAGATCGAGCGCGAGCTGCTGCTCCAGACCCTCGACAAGACCGGCGGCAACAAAATGCAGGCCGCCAAGCTCCTCAACATGAAGCGCACGACCCTCGTCGAAAAGATCAAACGCCTCAACATCGAAACCGGCCCCGATGACGAAATTTCTGCACCTTAAAACGTCAGCCCAAAGTGAATTTTTGTGTTTTTTCACTTTTTGCCAAACTTTACCAAAAAATACCGCATAAAAAGTGTGAATCGATTCACACTTTTGCATAGTTGAAGGTTGAAAGGTAGATAAATACTGGCTTCCAGCGATCCCCGGACGTCCACGAGGGCCAAAAACCGGATGTGCGTTGGTAGAGGAAAAAGCAGGGTTTTGGGGTGGTTTTGCGAAAATTGGTAGAGGTATTTGGCAGATAGGTCAAAGGTGTCCGAAACTCCCCTCCTTACGCGGTTGCGGGCCCACCGCAACACTGGCACGTTTTCTGTGCCAGAACGAGCGGTGGCACCCGCTTCGGGTGACGGGGTGGTTCTCTGCGGCCGGGGATTAGAATCGTGCGGTTTCTCGGAGAAAAGGGAAAAGGGGTAACTTCATAGATGACCCCATTTTCTTTCTGACCCCATTCTTTCAAGTCAGCCGCCTTTAGAATGAGCCTAAAAGGATGTCGCAAGAATTCTTGATGGCTTTTCGTGTTTTGGGGACGCCAGAAAAGTCTGCAAAAGGGTAAGATGTGTCTGCGGAAAATTCTCACCAAGGTGAACAGAGCTTTTTTAGAGAAAAAGACCGTCGGAAATAAACAAACAAGGAAGGAAACGAATGAACAAAAGGTTTTTGGCTTTGGGCGGTGTGCTTGCCGTCTTGATAGGACTTATGAGTTGCTCGCGTGTTTCGGAAAAAGTGAGCGACAAAAACGCCGCTCCGCAAACCACCATTGAGGAATTCGCAATCGAAGATTTTGCTAAAAAATATACGGAATTGCCCGGTCGGTTGGATAAGTATCAAGGCAAAAAGGTAAAGATCCATGGATATTCAACGATCAAACCCGACACCGTGAAGCCCGGTTCGGTAGACGAAGTATATCTCGAGATATTTCGCGACACCACCAAATCGATTAATGGCGAAATGACCTGTAAGTCCGAGTTTTCGTATTTCGTCGGGTTACTCGATCAGAAGAAGTTCGAGATCGGCAGTTCCTACAAATTGACTATCGATGCGACATACCGAGATGGGGGCTTACGCCAATGTACGTTCACCGAGATCGTTAAGGTCCCGTCGGGAATGACCAAGGCTGAGCTGGACTCGTCCGCAAAATAATTCGGCGACCAATCACTAACATCCAATTCTTTCATAAACAAACCGGAAGAACGTCCGGAGTCTACAGGAAACATCAATAATGAAGAAACTACTCACGACCTTCGGAGCAATTTTCGTACTATCGCTCGCAATCTCTGACGCATTCGCCAATCGTCAGGGCTCATTTGGCACTTTTTATTTCTCCGATCAGCCATTTGTCAGCGGCGGCGGCACCGCTGGGAGCAAAGCATCATTTTCGTCAAGTGAATTTGTCTACGCAAGACTGGTTCTAAAAAGCGGAACGGTGAGGTCGATATTGAATCCCGCCCCGCCGAGAAAGGTGGAAAAAGGTTCGCCAGTCGATAGTGTCGATGGCTATTCTGTCCCGCTAAACGTTTTTTATATGGCCAACGGGGAACAAACAAAACTCAGCTATCGTCCCAATTACGTTGTTCTCAGCGAGAGTGATCTTGACAAGTCGTACCTAGATTTTGACCTGCTGCCCGCTCCCGACAAGGCGTCAACCGTGATCTATGACGGTGAGAATAAGCCGGCCCGTATGATCTATGATTTTCTTCTCAAAGCCGACGAAGGAAGTTACAAAATGGGTGTTCAGATCAGTGCCCGCGGTACGGATTTTCGAGGAGATGAGACGCCATCGTCTTCTTGGGCAAAGATCGGCGGCGAATTTTCATTCACATTTCGCGGTAGTGATTTCAGGGCAATAAGTGCGAATGGCGAAAGATTGGCCAACGAGTTTGCCGGCCGTGCCGAGCGAGCTAAAAAAGCAAACGAGCCGCTTCCGAAAGAGTGGGCAATGAAATCTAATCCGGTAGCGGGTGGATTTACCGAGGCCAGCGTAAAGAGCATGTATCTCAATGGATTTTCGGATGGTGGCGGATCAGATCTGAATGTCGTAAGATTCTACGCCGCATCGGCGTTATCCGCTTCGTGGTTGATCACCAAAAATGACCTAGGAATCCCGAAATATCGAAAATTTAGTCAGACTTACATCATCTTCTTTCGTAATCTCAAAAGCGGTAACTGTTTCTACGAACCCATCGGGCTTTATCAGAACTACGCGGGCGGCGGAACTTACGGCGAAACACTGATCGATCGTGGTTGGGGTTACAAGTCGATGACCTGCGACAAGTTGGGATTAAAATAGGACAAAATTACGAAAAACTACATCCGCCGGGCTGATAAATCGAGGATCCGGGGTCAGAAAAATGGGTCATCTATGAAGTTAAGCCATGAGTCAAGCGCACTTCGTCGGTCGCACCGAGTTTTGGTGTGATTCGAAGTCATGTTCGTTTCGACAATAACCAACCCGCCTCCTTTTATTGTTAGATT
>Ga0138256_10000120_pt1 | contig 90534 bp, 82 predicted proteins | sample KNB2016incub_MG_FD_105486 | JGI IMG/M metagenome (GOLD analysis project Ga0138256, IMG submission 105486) | Active sludge microbial communities from wastewater in Klosterneuburg, Austria - KNB2014incub_MG | ecosystem: Engineered > WWTP > Activated sludge > Unclassified | place: Austria... | reverse complement strand
GATGCAAGGGGCAATTTATTATCCTTTACAGATGCACGTAACAATACAACCAACGCCCAGTACGATATTTTAAACCGGTTAAAAAACATTACCGATCCTGTAAGTAATGCAATACAGTTTAGTTATGATGCAGAAGGCAATGCCATATCCATCATCAATAAAAACAACGAAACAAGTTTGTTGAATTACGATGCATCAAACCGGCTGGTAAAATTTACCGATCCGCTTAACCACAAAACCGAAATGAGTTACGATGGCATGAATAATATTATTGGTGTTAAAAATGCATTGGGCAATGGAATAACTTATACTTACGATACCCGCAACAGGCTCAGCAGTACAAAGGATGCACTGGCCAATACCAGCCTGTATGATTACGATGCCAACGGCAACCTCACATCCATGACAATGCCCAATGGCCAGACAATGAATTATATCTACGATAATATCAACAGGGTTACCAGTATCAGTGATATAACCGGAACAATAGCAACCATCGCATACGACAAAAACAACAATGTTACCGCCGTTACCAATGGAACAGGCGCATTAACTACGGCCACTTACGACAGTCTTGACAGGATAACAAAAATTACTGATCCCCTGGGATTCACCAACTTATTTGCCTACGATAAAAATGATAATATCATCTCTATAACCGACATGAATGGTTTTACAAAAAATTATGTGTACGACAGCAGCAACCGGGTAAAATCTTATACCGATAACAATGGTTTTGTAATTGCTGTTGTGTACGATGCCGCAGGAAACATCATCCAGGCAAAGGACCAGAACAATAATATTACCGTTTACACCTACGATAGCCTGAACCGTGTAAAAACAACCACTTATCCCGATGGAAAGTACATGCAGTATGGCTACGATAAAAAAAGCAACGTCATTTCCAAGCGGTTAACAGATGGCTCTACCATTATTTACCAATACGATTCTGCAAACAGGATTATTGCCAAAACATTGCCTGGCGGCATTATTTTTACTTATGGGTACGATGCCATTAACCGTATTGTATCTGCCACAAACAATAACGGAACCGTTGCCATAACTTATGATGCACTTAACAGGATAAGCTCCGAAACTTATGATGGCAGCACCACAAGCTACAATTACAATATTGCAGGCCGTACACAAACCACGATTTATCCTGACAGTACGGTAATTACAAAAAATTTTGACCCAAGAAATCGGTTGACCAGCATTGCAAAAAACAACAGCACTGTTGTAAGTTACCAATACAATAATGCCAACCAGGTAACTGCCAAAAATTTTGCAAACGGGGTAAGCACCAACATGCAGTACGATTTTGCCAACAGGCTCAGCAGTATTTCCACCGCAGGCGGCAGCATACAGAACACAACTTTTACTTACGATAATGAAAGGAATAAAACGGCTATTAACCGGCTTAATAATACATCCTTATCAGAGCAGTTTGTATATGATAATGGCCAACGCCTTACCAATTATAAAAGAGGACCCGTTGGTTCTCCGGTTATACAAAACACGTACAGTTATGATGCCGTTGGCAACAGGACCAGTGCCAACCTGAATGGCACCAACACTGCTTACACACACAATATCATTAACCAGCTAACCAACAGCAACAACGGCCTACAGAATATAAATTTTACCTACGACAACAATGGCAACCTTACCTATGATGGTATTTTTTATAAAAGCTATGATGCTGAAGGTAGGCTTTTAAAAGATTCCTCATCGGTAAGCAATGTGCTTACTTATAAATACGATGCACTGGGGCGACGGGTACAAAAAAATATAAACAGTGCTTCCTTTAAATATACCTACAGCGGCCTGGCACAAATCGAAGAAAGAAATGGCGCCAATAATAATTTATTGAACCGCACCGTTTTCAGTAATTTTCTTTCGCCGGTGTTGAACGAAAAAACCGGCACGCCTTATTATTATCACCAGAACGAAATGAATTCTGTAGAAGCCATTACCAACAGCAGCGGCAACTTAACAGAAAGCTATCGATACGATGCGTATGGAAAACCCAGCATTTATGATGGCTCAAATAATCTGATTACATCTTCCATAGCCGGTAACCGCATTGGTTTTACCGGGCAGGAGTACGATAGTGCAACCAACAGCTACCGTTTTCATTTCAGGAACTACTCGCCCGGCACCGGTACCTTTAACCAGCGTGATCCCATTGGTTATGCTGATGGAATGGGCATGTATCAGTATGTAGGTAATAACCCTGCGAATGGGATTGATATTTTGGGTTTGGAGGAAAATCCCTGTAACCAATCGGGAAATAAAAATGGAAAACAAAAAGATGATGGCTATAAGGATGCAAAAAACTGGCTGGATAAAGCCAACAAAGCGCATAAAGATTATGGCAAATATTTAAAAGATGAGTTTAACAAAGCAATAGGAAGTACACTTAAATTAGCTACCGATGTAATTTCGAACACACATGATTTTGCAGCCGAGTATACTAATATCAATAATAACTGGAAAAATAATTCTGAGATGCAGAATTACAGAGCAGAACTAAACTTAGGTGCAAAAACTACAGGTTTATTGGCTGGTCTGCCTGCGGCTTTAAATGCTTTAGGAGCTACTGGTATTGCGGAAGGAACAGTAGCGGCTATTTTTGCACCTGAAGCAATTGCAGGAGCAGCTATGGTAGCAAGCGCCACAGGCGCATATCTTGCTGCAGATAAATTTGCTGTAAAATATACAGGAAAGGGATTAGTAGAACAGGAAATAATTACTTCGCCTGCTGATAATTATGCAAGGGGGCAGGAACAGGGAATTTATGACCGTGATTTGAAGGTACAATACGATTTTCTTAATTCGCAGGGCGATGAATACAAATATATGGATGGTGAACTCCGTCTTGTAAAAAAGAACAACAGGGCAGCTTTATATTTGGACATTCGTGGCAGAATTGACAGGGGGTTAACTCCAAGGCTACATCCCATCCTGATTCCAACAACAACCACAAGGCCTAACTGCCCTCAAAACACCAACACCGGCGGTACGCAAAAGAAAAAACCTTTCCAATCTTTTTTAGATTGGCTGATAGAGTTCCTTCAATCCAGAGATCCCAATGAAATCATCGGCCCCGATGGTGTACAACCCAAACATTGGGTAAGTGTTAATGACAGGTTACCATATACCATCCTGTACGAAAACGATAAATCTGCCAGTGCACCTGCAAAATTTGTACGCATCACTTCACCTATTGAACCTAAAGAAGACGCTACCAGTTTTCAGTTGGGCAGTTTTGGTTTTAATAACCAAACATTTGCCGTGCCAAACAGTATAGCCTCTTATTACCAGCGGCTGGATTGCAGAGATTCAATGGGTTTATATGTTGACATCACTGCGGGATACGACCAGGTTAGCAACCAGGCTTTTTGGGAATTTCAATCCATTGATCCGGTTACTTTACTGCCGCCATCCGATCCATTAAAAGGATTTTTATTTTTGCAGGATAGCGCCAAAGGCAATGCTGGACATGCCTTTGTAAACTTCAACATTAAACCAAAACAAACTGCCATAACCCTAGATACCATTGGCGCAAGGGCTTCCATTGTATTTGATGGCAACGATACCATACCCACCAATATACATACAAACACTATTGATGCATTTGCACCTACCAGTCACATAAATAACTTACCATCTAACAGTACCAACCCAATCACACTTAGCTGGACCGGAACGGATGACGCAGGTGGTAGTGGAATAGATTATTATACAATTTATGTATCCACAGACCAGGTAAATTATGATGTATTCATACCAAAGACCAGGCGTAATGATACTACGTTAAGTTTGCCTCCCAATTCCAATTATTGCTTCTTTGTATTGGCCACAGACAAGGTGGGCAATAAAGAAACACTCAGGCTTGGTGAAGTGCAATGTATCTATGTAGGTGTGGCATTGCCGGTAACCTGGCTCTACTTCAGGGGCAAAACTGTTGCAAAAGATAATATACTTGACTGGGCAACTGCCAATGAACAAAACAGCAAACAATTTGACGTGGAACGTAGCTTGAATGGAATAGATTTTAGCCGGATAGGAATGGTAACCACTGCCGGCAATAGTGGCCAGACAAATATATATCAATATACTGATCATGATATCGACAGGCTTAACAGCGAGTTCATGTTTTACCGTTTAAAACAAATTGATCTAAACGGAAATTTCAAATACAGCAATATTGTAAGCTTAAGGTATATTGAAACTAAAAGTAACCATACCATTGTTTATCCCAATCCTACACCTGGATCAATAACCATACTGGTTGCTGATAATACACTGGTAGGTACTATAGCCGTTGTATATGATGTGAATGGCAGGATATTAGAAAATATAAAAATCACAGCATCCAGCCAGCAGGTTACTTTAAGTAAGTACGTAAACGGAACTTATTTTATAAAAATGAGCAACAATGAATTGCTGAAAATTGTAAAACAGTAAACAAACAAAATAATATGTTCAAAAGAAATATAATTAAAGAAATTTCTTTGGCCATAATAATTTTAGAATAATTTTTAACCCTCTTAATTTTACTTATAAATTGAAATGCTGCTGCATAAAGAAGAGCCTTATAAAAAATAAATAGTACCACTTTCAATAATACCTTGCCGCTGCAGGGTATTATTGCTTCTTTTTTTACAAAATAGATCTTGGGAATTCTTTCATCCATGACTTGAATATGATACATACTATCAATCACATTCATCTAAGCATTAAAGCAGTTATTGTGAGCATGTGAAAGCTCTCTAACTGACGAATTTGCATGTTCTGTTTTAATAAAACTAAAAAGCGAAGTTCTTATGTATGGCAATGCTGATGTTCCGGGGTTATTTATTTTCTTGAACTTTGAAATCGTACTATGAATTTACATCAGGAAAGGGGAAAGGGAAAACCAACCTGCAAGATATAACTTTCCTTATGTGAGGTGTAAATAAAAACAACCTTATAAAATCAATTATAAGGTTGCATAAAAAACGTATGTTAAATTTTTATCCTAATGCGACTCTCTTAAATGCTGTAACTTTTAAATCGGGCGCTACAGTTTTTAAGTAATCACCTACCGATTGGTTATTGTCTTTTACAAATGCCTGGGCCAATAAAGTGTTTTCTTTAAAAAACTTATTGAGTTTACCCATGGCAATTTTTTCAGCCATTTCTGCGGGTTTTCCTTCAGCTTTTACAACTTCGATGGCGATGTTTTTTTCTCTTTCAATTACATCTGCCGGAATAGATGATTCATCAACCGCTAATGGGTTCATCGCTGCAATTTGCATGGCTACATCTTTTCCTGCATTTTCTGCTTCGGCTGTAAGCCCTACCAATACGCCCATTCTGTATGCGCCATGTATATAACTTGCCACATACGGCGCTTCTACTCTCTCAAAACGGGAAATGGCTATTTTTTCTCCTATAGCCGCCAGTTTATCATTGATCATATCTGTTACCTTAGAGCCATTGATTGCTACTTCATTTAATTCTTCTACTGATTTTACATTGTTAGCAATAGCGGCATCAGCAATGCTTTGCGTAAAAGCGATAAAGTCTGCGTTTTTACTTACGAAGTCAGTTTCACAACTTACACAGAGTACGATACCGGTTTTTTTGTCGGCAGTTGTTTGTGCAATGATTACACCTTCTTTTGCTTCACGGTCGCTACGTTTGGCAGCTACTTTTTGGCCTTGTTTACGTAGCCAATCAATTGCTGCTTCAAAATCACCATTACTTTCTGTTAATGCTTTGCGGCAGTCCATCATACCAGCGCCTGTTGCCTGGCGCAGTTTGTTTATTTCTGCTGCGGTTATTGTTACACTCATTGTATTAATATTATAAACCCTGATGGGTATTTTAAAAATTCATTTCATTTGCTGCATAAGGATATGTAGTACAAGTGTGCGACGCAACGATGCCTGGTTTGGCAACTGAAGGTCGGCTCATACTTAAATCCCTATTTACCGGCAGGCTTTCTTCCGCCCTGGCCCGGTCCGCTGATGCGGCGGCGGGGTGCGCCAGCAGGTGCGCCGGCACGGCTGCGTTTCCCTTTTTCTTCTGCGTCTAATTGTTTTTGTTCAAAACGAGCTGCTTTGGCTTCTGCACTTTCTTCTGCATCGTGTTGTTCTTCTTCCTCTTTACTGCTTTGGCGTTCTTGCAATCCTTCTGCAATGGCGGCCGTAATGTAATTCGCAATAATGGCGATAGATTTAGTAGCATCATCGTTAGATGGGATTGCATAATCCACTTTATTGGGATCGCAATTGGTATCCACCATACCAAAAGTGTTGATGCCCAGGCGGCGTGCTTCTGCTAAAGCAATATGTTCGTGGCCAATATCAACTAAGAAAAGGGCTGCCGGTACACGGCTTATTTGAGCAATACCGCCCAATACTTTTTCCATCTTTTCTTTTTCACGGCTCAGTGTTAATTTTTCTTTTTTGTTCAGGCTTTCAGCACTACCATCGTTCAGCATTTTTTCAATGCTTTGCATTTTCTTTACACTTTTACGAACCGTGTTAAAGTTGGTAAGCATACCCCCCAGCCAACGTTCTGTAGCATAAGGCATGTTTACCTTTTGTGCACATTCCATTACAATTTCCTTAGCTTGTTTTTTTGTGGCAACAAACATTATTTTTTTACCACTGCGGGCAATGGCTTTCATAGCCGCTGCAGCTTCCTGCAAACCTTCAACCGTTTTGTTAAGATCAATAATGTGTATGCCTTTCTTTTCAGCAAAAATGTAAGGTAGCATTTTGGGGTTCCATTTCTTTTTTAAATGACCGAAGTGAACGCCTGCTTCTAAAAGTTGCTGTTGTAAGGATGTATTATTTTCCATTGTATTTATTATAATAATTTGTTTGTTTTCTTTAGTTTGATACTGCCGAAGAGGGCAAATACCAACCGTAAAAAAATGCGATTAACGTTTTGAGAACTGGAAGCTTTTTCTAGCTTTTTTGCGGCCTGGTTTTTTACGTTCTACTGCACGTGGGTCACGTTTTAATAGACCGGCTGCTTTTAATGCGGGGCGATAATCGGGGCTTACTTCTAATAATGCACGGGAAATACCCAATTTGGTAGCTTCTGCCTGGCCTTTTACACCACCACCGGTTGCATTTACCACTACATCAAATTTGCCAATCGTTTCTGTTGTTTTAAGTGGCGCTTCTACCTGGTTTTGCAGGTAAACCAAAGGAAAATAGGCTTTATAATCTTTGCCATTAATTGTAATCGCTCCTTCGCCACGGCTCAGGAAAACACGGGTAACGGCTTCTTTTCTACGCCCTACAGCGTTTTTTTGCTTTTCCATTTATATTTTATTTTTTGCTACCTGATGTGGCAGGTGTAATTTTTGTAAAAGTTAATTCAGTTGGTTTTTGAGCAGCATGTTGATGTTCTGCTCCGGCATATACAAATAGTTTTTTGTACATCTGGCGTCCCAGCCTGTTTTTAGGCAACATTCCTTTTACCGCTCTTTCAATTACAGCTTCGGGTTTGCGCTTCATCATATTTTTAGCTGTTTCGGCCCTTTGTCCGCCGGGGTACCCGCTAAATGTGAGATATTTTTTCTCTTCTAATTTATTACCGCTGAAAACAATTTTATCAGCATTGATAACAATTACGAAGTCGCCGCAGTCAACGTGTGGGGTATAATAGGCCTTGTTCTTACCTCTAAGAACCGATGCGATTTTTGCGCACATCCGGCCTACGGTTTGATTAGTACCGTCCACAACGTACCAGTTACGCTGTACGGTAGCCGCATTGGCATGTTTGGTGGTGAAATGTAGTTTACTCATTTTCTGTTTTTTTATGCCGGCAGCTATCCCCGCCGGGCTTTTTAAAATTTGGAGTGCAAAGGTAGCAGGTTCTTATTGTTTTTACCAAGAAAAATCAATACTTATTTTAATCATACTTTTGCAACACCCTGATTGTCAATAAAATTTTATACTACTTTTTTAATTCGGTAGAAATAACCTGGCTTCGGAACCTGTTTTAATTTACATTTTATACAAAGGATTTATGTTTTTAGCTATTTGAAATGTATATCCATGGGTTTCTGGTGTGCTATTATAAAAGTAGGATGATTGAATAACTGAATGCCGCTTGGCATATTCCCTTATTTCAAGTAGGTTTGCGCCGTCTTGTATATGGATGCCAACCAAATTATATCTAACGCAATAAAAACGATTGATATTGAAGCTAAATCAGTATCGGGTTTAGCTGCATATATTAATGAAGATTTTGCGAAAGCCGTACAGGCGATTGCCGGTTGCAAAGGCCGGTTGGTAATTAGTGGAGTTGGTAAAAGCGCTATTATAGCCCAAAAGATAGTAGCCACCCTGAACAGTACCGGAACCCCTTCTTTATTTTTACATGCTGCCGATGCCATTCATGGCGACCTGGGCATGGTGCAACAAGATGATATTGTTTTATTGATCAGTAAAAGTGGGGATACACCCGAAATTAAAGTTCTTACACCCCTTGTAAAAAATTTTGGAAATATTCTTATCGGCCTGGTGGGTAATATGCAATCTTACCTGGCACAGCAAAGCGATATCGTAATTAACTGTACTGTAGAAAAAGAGGCCTGCCCCAATAACCTGGCTCCTACTACCAGCACTACGGTTCAAATGGTAATGGGTGATGCGCTTGCCATTTGCCTTATGGAAAACAAAGGTTTTGCGCCTAAAGATTTTGCCCGCTTTCACCCTGGTGGAGCATTGGGCAAAAAACTATATTTACGGGTAGGCAACCTGGTACAACCACACGAAAGGCCATGGGTACAGCCCGGCACAGCCGTGAAAAAAGCCATCATAGAAATTACAGAAAAAAGGCTCGGCGCTGCTGCTGTGATTAACGATGCCGAAGAGGTAATTGGTATCATTACAGATGGCGACATCAGGCGTATGCTTGAAAAATATGAAAGTATTGCCAGTTTAGAGGCAAATGACATTATGGGCAAAAACCCTAAAACCATTGATGTTGATGAGTTGGCAGCAGAAGCACTGGAGATGATGCGTAAAAACAATATCAGCCAGTTATTAGCCACCCGTAAAGGGAAATATGCCGGCATTATACATTTACACGATTTAATAAGAGAAGGAATCATATAACTTTTAAAAGCATTTTCCTGAATGAACAAAAATACTTATGTAGCTATTATGGCCGGGGGAATAGGAAGCCGATTTTGGCCCATGAGCCGCACTGATTTTCCTAAACAGTTTTTAGATATTTTAAATACAGGGCGTACGCTCATTCAATCTACCTACGACAGGTTTGCAAAATTTATTGCACCCGAAAATATTTATATTGTTACTTCGGCACAATACCGTGATATTACCATTAAACAGTTGCCGGAGCTAAACCCCGATAATATTTTATGTGAACCCTCCCGTAAAAATACCGCTGCTTGTGTAGCGTACGTATCATATAAAATAAAAGAACTAAACCCCGAAGGGAATTTAATTTGTGCCCCCGCAGATCATCTTATCCTGGATACCGGGGAGTTTGAAAGAGTATGTAAACATGCACTTGAATTTACAGCTCAAATAAAAGCATTGGTAACATTGGGCATTAAACCATCTAACCCAAACACCGGCTATGGTTACATTCAATTTGAGCCCATGGCCGTGGGCGATAATGTATATAAAGTAAAAACATTTACTGAAAAACCTGATTTGGAACTGGCTAAAACATTTGTAGCCAGCGGTGAATTCTTATGGAATGCAGGTATTTTTGTGTGGCAGGTTAAAAACATTATTACCGCATTTGAAAAACACCTGCCCGAAATGCATGATGTGTTTGATGCAGAAAAAGAAAATTTTAATTCCGGGCGGGAAAAAGATGCCTTAGACAGGATTTACCCCCAATGTGTAAATATTTCAATTGACTATGGCATTATGGAAAAAGCGGATAATGTTTACGTAATCCCGGCTTCTTTTGGCTGGAGCGACCTGGGTACCTGGGCCAGTGCTTATGCTACTTTTGATAAAGATTATTTAGAGAATGCCGTAGGTGGTAAAAATGTAATTGTAATTGATGCTACCCGCAATATGGTACATGCTCCAAACAATAAGTTGATTTTACTACAAGGTCTTGATGATTTTATAGTAGTAGATACCACCGATGTACTTTTAATTTGTAAAAAAGATAAAGAACAGGAAATTAAAGAATATGTGGCTGAAGTAAAAAGAAACAAGGGAGAAAAATATTTATAACTTTTATTTGAATCCTTTTTATAATTAAGCTGCCTTATCGGTAGCTTTTTTATTTACAACACAAGGTTTGTTTTAAAATAAATTATTTTTATAGTTCATTTTTAAAAGCCCTTTATTTTGAAGCCCCATTTTATAAGCAAACTACCGGATGTAGGTACCACCATTTTTACAGAAATGAGTGTGCTGTCTGCAAAACATCAGTCTATTAACCTGGGCCAGGGTTTTCCCGATTTTGGAATGGATGACAAATTAATTTCTCTTACTACCGATGCGATGCGGCAAGGCCATAATCAATATACACACATGAACGGTCTTTTGGCACTAAGGCAACAAATTGCCAATAAAGTAAATGAACTTTATCATCATCATATAAATCCTGAAGATGAAATAACTGTTACACCCGGCGGAACTTATGCTTTATATACTGCCCTCACCACCATATTGCAACCGGGAGATGAAGTGATTTTATTTGAGCCCGCTTATGATAGTTATATACCAAATATTGAAATTAATGGCGCCATTGCTGTACCGTTGTCACTAACTTTTCCGGATTACCGGATTGACTGGAATCTGGTAAAATCTTCAGTAAATAATAAAACAAAGGCAATCATTATTAATTCGCCCCACAATCCTTCGGGTGTGTTATTACAAAAAGAAGACCTGGTTGCACTCAAAGAAATATTAAAAGATAAAAATATTTTTATCATTAGCGATGAAGTGTATGAGCATTTGGTTTTTGACGGCCAAAGCCATTTATCTATGTTACAGGATCCTGAATTGTATGCCCGGAGTTTTGTGTGCTTTTCATTTGGCAAAGTATATCATTGCACCGGCTGGAAAATGGGTTACTGTATTGCTCCTACAGATTTGATGAAAGAGTTTAGAAAAGTGCATCAATACAATTGTTTTTGTTGCAATACCCCGGTACAATATGCATTGGCAAATTTTTTATCGAATAAAGACCATTACCTGCAGTTGGGATCTTTGTTGCAACAAAAAAGAGATTTTTTTTATGACCAGATGAAAAATACCCGGTTTAAAGCCCTTCCATCTATGGGTAGCTATTTTCAACTATATAGTTATGAGGGCATCAGCAAAAAAAACGAGAAAGATTTTGCTATTGAACTTACTGAAACTTACGGTGTAACCGCAATTCCTGTTTCTGCATTTTATAAAAAACCGGTAAATAATAAAGTATTGCGTTTTTGTTTTGCGAAAAAAGAAAGCACCTTGCTGGCAGCGGCAGGGAGGCTAAAAAAGGTGTAGGTATTCAGATGGGGGTTTATATTTAGTTTACTAATACTGTAAACCTTATTACCATTTTTTTTTAAAGAATTACCTTGCCTTATTACACCCCCTTGTATGTTTTCAAAAATTCTTCTGCCATTATCAGGTCTGCGGGTACATCAATCTTTACGGATGGTGCTGTTGTTTCAACCATCCTGATGGGTACGCCCTGGTACAGGTAACGAAGTTGTTCCAGTTTTTCAATTTGTTCCAGCGGGGCCAATGGCCATTTGGTAAACCTTAGCAAGCTATTTTTGCGAAATGCATATACCCCAATGTGTTCATAAAAATTAAATTGAATTTTTTTATCACGCATATATGGAATGCTACTGCGGCTAAACAACAACGCATCATTGTTTTTATTACACACTACTTTTACATAATTGGGGTTTGCAAGCAAGCTGGGGTCTTCTATTTTTTTCATTAAAGAAGCTACTTCTACTTTTGCATCTTCAAAAGCGAGTAATAAATTTTGAAGTGTGTTTTTTTGTACAAATGGTTCATCGCCCTGCACATTCAATATAATATCAGCTTCCATATTTTGCACCGCTTCTGCAATTCTATCGGTACCGCTTTCATGTTCTTTTATGCTCATGATTGCATTTCCGCCATGTTCTTTTATTTCATTAAAAATAATTTCGTTATCTGTTACTACATATACTGCATCGAACAACTGAGTGGCTACAGTATTTTCGTAAGTATGGCGAATCACGGTTTTGTTTCCCAGTAGTTGCATCAGTTTATATGGAAACCGGGTGGCAGCATATCTCGCCGGTATCATGGCTATTTTTTTCATACAATCTTAGGCTGTTTCTTTTTGTGGAAGCGTATCGCAGCAATAATGGCAATGCTGGCATTCGTACTGGTTTATTGACAATGCATAATTTGAAAAGAACCAGGTAAAAATTGCCGTAACATAATTTGAGGGCTTTTTTTGTGGTAACAAAATAAATTCTTTATGTCCACACCGGGGGCATTCGGCCGCTTCCCAATCTTCCCGATGGTATTGTTCCAAAAGTTGCCTGGCACGGGTTTCATCTGATATATCAACTACTAATTTAATACCTCCAATCGCATTATTCAGGTAAGGCATGATAGTAAGTGTGTTTTCGTCGAATAACTTACAATCAATTCCATCGTTTTGCAAACGGCCCATTACGATATGGGCTGTAATGAGATTTTCGAATGATTGTATAACGATGGGTTGCACCATTCAAAGTTACTAAAAGCAATAGATTTTTACCGGGCTGTATTAACGGCCAAAGTCGTCCTGTAAGCGAACGATATCTTCTTCATCACTGGGATTATCTTTATCGGTATGACGCCAAATTTCTGCAATGATACCCCAGTTTTCAACTCCTATCAACCTGTGGCGCTCACCTTGTTTTAATTCTACAATATCACCTTGCTGCAAGTTTTTTTTCTGGCGCTCTTTATCATCATCGCTGGTTATTACGCCAGCTTCCCCTCCAATTAGTTTCCAAATTTCTGCTCTCCGATGATGGTATTGCCAGCTCAGTCTTTTTTGTGGGGCTACTAATAAAATTTTAGGGCTTAATTTTCCTGATATGCTTAAATCCTCAATTTTAAGATGCGGAAAAAAATGAGAAATAAATTTTTCAGCTTCTTCTTCGTCAATTACAAAAAATCCGCCCCAGGGCCTGTTTTCATCTTTTTTATCAATTTTTAGCTGTTTTTTTGCTAAAAACTGCTCAATTTCATCAAAAACCTCTCTTTTTTCCCAATTTTTGTTTACTTCCATTTTCTTTTTTTTTGTATTAACGTCCCATATAAACCATTAGTATTTGCACATCGCTTGGGTTTACCCCAGAAATTCTGCTGGCCTGCCCCAGGGTCCTGGGCCTTATTTTTAAAAATTTTTGCCTGGCTTCTGAGCTCAATGAAACCAGCCTGCTATAGTCAAAGTTATCGGGGATTCCCAATTCTTCTAATAAGCTCATTTTATTTACAAGTTCCCTTTCTTTCTCTAAATAGGTATCATATTTTATTTGTATTTCTGCCTCTTCTAAAGCTTCTATCGAAAACCCTTCGCATCTTTCTGCTATCACAGCAATATCAGATACCATATCTTTTAATGAAACCGATGGACGCAAAATAATTTGTGCTAACTTTTGCTTGTTGGTCAATGGAGCCGAGCGTATTTTTATTAAATACTCATCAATCTGTGATGGGTCAATAGTTAATGTATTAATAATGTTTTTAATATTATTAATTTCTTTTTCTTTTCTTCTTAGTTTATCTATCCGATGCTGGCTCGCTAAGCCCAAATTATAACTTAATTCTGTAAGTCGCAGATCAGCATTATCCTGGCGCAACAATGTTCTAAACTCGGCCCTGCTGGTAAACATACGGTAAGGCTCTTCGGTTCCTTTATTTATGAGGTCATCTATCAGTACCCCTATGTAAGCTTCGCTACGTTTTAGCACAACTGCTTCAAGTTTATGAACGGCACGATGGGCATTGATACCCGCCATCAATCCCTGGCAGGCGGCTTCTTCATACCCGGTAGTACCATTAATTTGGCCTGCAAAAAACAAGTTTTTAATGAGTTTTGTTTCTAAACTGGCCGTTAGCTGTGTAGGAGGGAAAAAATCATATTCTATTGCATAGCCCGGCCTGAATATTTTACAGTTTTCAAAACCGGGTACTTTTTGTAATGCTTTTATTTGAACATCTTCGGGCAAAGAAGTAGAAAAACCGTTTACATAAATCTCTACGGTGTCCCATCCTTCGGGTTCTACAAATAATTGGTGTCTTTCCCTTTCGGCAAAGCGATTGATTTTATCTTCAATGCTGGGGCAATATCTTGGCCCCGATCCCTGGATTCTACCCTGGAACATGGGGCTGTATTGAAACCCGGTTCTTAATATATCATGTACTTCATTACTGGTATAAGTAATCCAGCAATTGCGCTGTTTTGCCGGGTTTAAAGTTGGTTTTTCTAAAAAACTAAATCCTGATATTTCATTATCACCCTGCTGTGCCTCCATTTTTGAGTAATCCAGACTACGGCCATCAACCCGGGGCGGGGTTCCTGTTTTAAGCCGGTTACTTTCAAAACCCAGTGAAACCAATTGTTCTGTAATGCCTGTAGCTGATTTCTCTGCAACCCTGCCACCACCAAATTGTTTTTCACCAATATGGATAATGCCATTTAGAAATGTACCATTTGTCAATACCACAGCATTTGCCCTGGCTTTATGGCCCAGGCCGGTTACTACACCTACAGCCCGACCGTTTTCTATTATAATTTCTTTTACCATATCCTGGTAAAAATCAACATTTGGAGTTTGTTCCAGCATGGTACGCCATGTACTGGCAAAAAGCATTCTATCACTTTGAACCCTGGGGCTCCACATGGCCGGCCCTTTGCTGCGATTCAGCATCCTGAACTGAATCATACTTTTATCGCTAACGATACCGCTATACCCGCCCATTGCATCAATTTCTCTCACAATTTGGCCTTTGGCAATACCTCCCATCGCCGGGTTACAACTCATTTGGGCAATGGTTTGCATGTTCATTGTTATTAATAAAACCTTGCTGCCCATATTGGCGGCAGCGGCAGCGGCTTCACATCCTGCATGGCCGGCACCCACCACAATCACATCATATTTTTGAAACATGCTGCAAAGGTATTTTTTCTAACTACTAAACTTTTGTAAAATCTCAATTTCTTTTTGTATTTCCTGCAGGCTCCGGCCACTATTTAATAATTCAAGCTCGTAGGCGCCAAAGCTTTCTTTTACCAGGAGTTCTGCTGAATGATCCTGTAAAAACTTTTCTGCCTGAGCCGTGAGTGTAATTTGCTCACTTTCTATTTCTCTGGCTTTTTGAGCCAAAGAACTGGCCATTGATAATTGAGTAATTGAGTAAACAGATTCAAAATACCGGGCCAGGGCAGACGGATTAAAGCCATTTATATCCTGCTTACCGGGTACTTCTACTTTTAAATTCATAAAATTCCAACAAAGTTTTAAATCTGCTTCTTTATTAAAATCAAAGTATTGAACTGGGATATATTGACTTATTTGCCAGTTTCGGGAGTAAGAACTCCATTTCATATCTTCTACAAACTGCTTTTCTATCCAGATTTTTAATGTTTTTACATCCAATCCAAAATAAGGTGCATAAAAGCGATTTGCTTTTTCTTCAATAACATACCGCCTTAAAGCAATTTGCCATTTTCGTTTTTCTTTAACTGAAGATGTTTGATTATGTTTCATTAAAACAAAGATAAGTGTTTCACGGATCACGGTTCCGGCATGAAACCGTGATTCGTGAAACCCTAAAAGTATAAATCAAGATAATAATCTTCCTTTTGAGTCATTATTTGTTGTTCAGGTGCAGTTTTATCCTTGTATCCACAAATATGTAAAATACCATGAAAAATTACCCGGTGAAGCTCCTTTAATAGGGTAGTTTTAAACCTGGGAGCATTATCCCTTATTCTATCTGTACTAATATATATTTCAGCTATTTTTCCTGCGGGATCATTTGAAATTTCAAAACTTATAATATCAGTATAAAAATCATGATTTAAAAACTGCTTATTAATTTGTAGCAGGTATTCATCAGAACAAAAAATATATGAAACCTGTGACAGCCGGGTATTTTCCTTTTTTGAAAGAGTTTCTAAAAAAAATTTTAATTTTTTGCGGTTGGGTAAACCAATTGGGGTTAAAAAATGAAACTGAACCTTCATACTTTATATTTCTGAAATCGAAATTAAGGCTATTCTAAATGGGGTAAATTTGTATTTCAAAATTTATCATGGCGCACCTAAAACTCTCCCACATAAAAGTTGGAAAAAAAGTGATTATTAAATCATTTGCTAGTGATGAATTGTTTTTGAAATTAATGGAAATGGGATGTTTACCCGGAGAAACAATTACGGTAGAACAAATAGCTCCATTGCGTGACCCAATTTCAATAACCGTTGCCGGGTATCGTTTAAGCCTTCGCTTAGATGAAGCAGATCATATTTTTGTAGAAGAAATTTAAACTTATTATTTAATTTAAAATATGAATATTGGATTGTATTTTGGTTCTTTTAATCCTATTCATATAGGACATTTAATAATTGCTAATTACATTACACAAAACTATAATATAAATGAATTATGGTTTGTAGTCTCTCCACAGAACCCTTTTAAAGCATCTTCTTCTTTGTTAAATGAAAACCATCGGCTACAGCTTATAAACCTGGCAATTGAAGGCGAGAACAAGCTCAGGGGTAGTAATATTGAGTTCAAGCTACCAAAACCTTCTTACACAATTGATACCCTCGCCTATTTAAAAGAAAAATATCCGCAACACCGGTTTTCAATCATTATGGGTAGCGATAGTTTTCAAAATATTCATAAATGGAAAAACTATCAGGCAATACTAACAAATTATCCGATTTGTATTTATAACCGTCCCGGGTTTCCGATTACAAATATTTATGATGCAGATATTACCATAATGGATGCGCCATTGCTACAAATTTCTTCAACCGAAATAAGGAAATTAATAAAAGAAAAAAAATCAATTCGATATTTAGTACCAGATATTGTAAAAGAAGAAATTGAAAACAATCATTATTATCATTCTTCTTTAGAAAACCCAACCCAGGAGTAAACATAAAACAGCAATAACAGGAGCAGGTACTTTTGAATATTTTAATAAAAGGAACGTACCTAAAATTACCAGGTTACTTACAATGGTTATAGTACTTATTGAATCAAGATGCATGGTTCTAAAAAGATAAATAGCTGCCGCCCACATTACACCAACTACTACTGCATTAATGCCCTCTAAAGCCCGGTACACCAGTACGTATTTTTTTAGATATTGCCACACCGGGAAAAAAAATAAAACCAATAAAGCGCTCGGTAGAAAAATTGCAATGGTACCTATTACACACCCTATAAATTGCATCGTTTTACCCTGGTCTTTCAATGATAATCCACCGGTAAAACTGGCTACCGAAAAAACCGGTCCGGGAATGGCCCGCACCAGTCCGAAGCCAGTTAAAATTTCATCTTTCTCCAATCGGATTGCTTTTGGGTTCTTCACAGATACAACGGGACCTGTAGGCCTTTCTACATATTGATCCAGCATCATTGCCAGCAACACATCTCCGCCTCCAAAAACAATACTTCCAAAACGATAATAGTTTTCAAAAACATTATATACTTTACGGTTTCGCCAATCTTGCTTACGGGCAGTTTCACTTAACAATCCGGCAATTACAAAAACCAAAATAAACAACCAAATATTTGTCCATCGTATATGACGGGGTTTTATCACTTCTTTTTCCGGTATCCTCTTACTGCTGATATTGGTAATAAAACTACCGGCAATAATTAAAACTGGGAAAACCCAGGGAGTACGAAAAAAAAGGAAAGTAGCAATCATAGAAACCAGCATAATAATTTGTGTAATCAAATTGGTAACAGATGCAATAAAATAACGTATAGCGGCAAATATTAAAAAACCAATTGCCATTGGTCCCAGGAATTTAAGATGATTCATAATAAGGGTGCCGGATTGATAGTAAGTAACCAAAAAAGATAATGCCCCCATGATAATAGCAGCAGGGAAAATCCAAATAAGCAGGGTAAGAATAGCTAAAGGAACACCACCCCTTTTGTAACCGATTAATGTAACGGTTTGTGTACTGCTGGCGCCGGGTAATAACTGGCAAAAAGAATTATACTCAATCAATTCCTGTTCGGTTACATCCCTTCTTTTTTGAACAAATGTTTTAATCATCATTCCCAAATGCCCCTGAGGCCCGCCAAATGCAGTAATACTGTACAGGAATACAGTTTTTAAAAAAGGGATATGCCTGAATAATTTCACAGTAAATAGATGAGATAAATCTGTTAGTTTATAGTAAGCTACAAAAAGAAAATCACAAACCGTAACGTGCGCTTATTTCAAGCATTTTATCAATGGGCTTTTTAGCGGCAATTCTTAATTCTTCATCCATTAAAATTTCAGGTTTTTCATATTTCATACACAGGTATAATTTCTCCAGTGTATTCAATTTCATATAGGGGCAATCATTGCAAGCACAACTATTATCAGGTGGTGCAGGTATGAAAGTTTTATCAGGGCAATTTTTTTGCATTTGATGAAGTATGCCTGCTTCGGTTGCTACAATAAAACTGGTAGCAGGGTCAGTTTGTGCAAATTTTAATAAGCCGGTAGTACTTCCAATAAAATCGGCAACAGCTAAAACTGCTTCTTCACATTCCGGGTGGGCAATTATTTTGGCCTGGGGATGTCTGATTTTTAATTTCGTAATTTTTTCGAGGCTGAAAATTTCATGTACCATACAAGCGCCATTCCATAGCACCATATTACGCCCGGTTTTTTTATTGATATAGGCTCCCAGGTTCCTATCCGGAGCAAAAATAATTTTTTGATTTTCGGGTAAGCTTTCCACAATTTTTTGTGCATTGCTGCTGGTACAAATAATATCACTCAATGCTTTCATACCTGCACTGCAATTGATATAGGTAATTACAATATGCTCCGGGTGCTTTTCTTTAAAAAGTTTAAATAATTCAGGGGGTGCAGAATCGCTTAATGAACAACCTGCATTTAAGTCAGGCAAAACTACTTTTTTGTGTGGGTTTAAAATTTTTGCAGTTTCAGCCATAAAATGAACGCCTGCAAATACAATCATCTCAGCATCGGTGCTTTGAGCTTTTTGGGCAAGTCCCAGACTATCGCCAATATAATCGGCCACATCTTGTATATCGGGTTCCTGGTAATAATGTGCCAGGATAATGGCATTTTTTTCTTTTTTTATTTTTTCAATCTCAGCAAATAAATCTAAGCTGGGGTTGATATCAATATCCAGGAAACCTTTTTTTTCAAGGATTGCTTCTGCTTTTTCAATGTTAATATCTACCATAATATGTATTAATACTAATTATTTATTTAAACCCTTATTACTATTAGGGCTGTTAATATGTGGATATATCCATTTTACTAACTCTTGCAAAATTAGAATTTTTAGTTTATCCCCTTCTATATACATTTAATTCACATATTATTATTATTAATTTAATACCAATAGGTAAGCATTTTAAGCCTTTGATTTTAAAATATGCACAACTGTTATTAAAATAAGCGGTGGGTATTTATTTGTGTCTTTTTTATTTTATTTGTGTTAGTTGGCTATGGATAAAATGATGGTAAAGGGCGTTTTTTAAGAATAAAACACAAATAAGCAATTTTATACGCATGTTATTAAGCTTTTAGGGGTGAATAATTCAGGTTTTTCAACATGTAACCAGGGTTTTTAACAGTTACTGTGTATAACATGAATTCGCTATTTTACCCCTGTTCCTGATATCCACATTATGTGAATTGATAAAACTAAACCCCATCTTGAATTTTAGATGTTTATCCACAGGGAAAATTTAGTGATTCTTATTTTTTTTACCCTATTTTTGCCCACCTAAAATTAAAGAGCAGATGCAGATTATTCAAAGTATCCGGGATAAAGGCGCCATTTTCGTAATTGTAGTGATTGCGCTTAGTCTTATCGGGTTTATTTTAATGGATAGCCGCCAGGGCGGCAGTACCATGTTTGGTGGTAACACAAATGATGTGGGTAAAGTAAATGGTGAAGAAATTTCTATCGCAGATTTTAACAAGAGGGTTAAAGAGATGGAAGATATGGAAGAGCAGCGGAACGGCCAACGCCCCAGTGGCACCAGGACTTACCAAATAAGAGATCAATTGTGGAACCAAATGGTGGCTGAAAAAATATTTTATAAAGAAGCAGCAAAACTCGGCATTACATTTACGCCAAAAGAGCTTACACATATATTATTAAGCAACGATCCTTCTAATCCATTTTTACAACAGGGTCTTGCCGATCCTAATACGGGCCAGTTAGATATGGCCAAAGCACAGGAAGCACTAAGTAATATTAAAAAATTTACAGGCGCCCGTAAAGAAGCGGTAAATGCACAAATTGTAGATCCATTAAAATTATCTACGATTGTAAATAAATATAGTGGCCTTTTAAGTGCCAGCGCATACTATCCTACCTGGATGCAGGAACAGGAAAAAACAGAAGCCAAAAACTTTGCAAATATTTCTTATGTTTCTATCCCTTACGGTGAAATTTCTGACAGCGCTGTAAAAGTTACTGATGCGGACGTAAATGCGTATGTACAAAAGCATAAAGAATTATTTAAACAGGAAGCCGGCCGAAAAGTTTCTTATGTAACATTTAGTCAATTACCCAATGCTGCAGACAGCGCCAGGGTAATGGATATGCTGAATAAATTAAAACCACAATTTGAAGCAGATACAAATGCAAAAGCATTTATCGCCAGGAACACCTCGGTGATTGAATATAGTGATGAATATTTACCGGTAGCAAAAGCACCAATCAAAGATTTAGACAGTGTTTTAAAATATCCCATCGGAACCGTAGTAGGCCCATTTGTTGAAAACGGAGATTATATTTTAGCAAAGGTTTTAGGTACAAAACAAATGCCCGACAGCGTACACGCTCGTCATATTTTAATTGCAACTGCCGATCGTAACGGGCAACAATTAATGGACGACTCTACCGCACACCGGAAAGCAGATAGCATTTTAGCGGCAATAAAAGGAGGGGCAGATTTTGGAAAACTTGCATTACAATATCCCGATGATGCCGGCAGTGCAGTAAAAGGCGGTGATTTAGGAACATTTGGATATGGAACCATGGTTCCGGAGTTTAATGAATTTACTTTTACCAAACCAGTTGGTAGTTTAGATATTGTGAAAACACAATTCGGGTATCATATCATAAATATCATTTCACAAAAAGATTTTAAGCCGGCATATAAAGTTGCTTACCTGGCGAAAGAAATTATTGCAGGTGAAGCCACTATTAATAATGCAAGCTTGCAGGCAACAAAAGCTTCAGCCGTAAAAACGTCCAAAGCATTACAAGATTATGTAGCTAAAAACGGTTTGCAACTGGTGCAGGCGCCCACAATTGTAAAAGAAAATGATTATTCAATTGGTAGCTTGCAAGATGCCCGCCAGTTAGTAAAATGGGTATTTGAAAATAAAGTAGGCGAAGTAAGCGAACCCTTTGGAATAGGAGACCAATTTGTAGTGGCCAGTATTGATGAAGATATTAAAGAAGGAACCCAGGATGCTACCACAGCAAGGCCGGGTGCAGAAGCGATTATACGCAATGAGAAAAAAGCGGTTATCATAAAAGCAAAACTGGGCGCATCTCCTACATTAGAAAGTGCTGCTGCTGCCTATAATAAACAAGTAGCAGTTGCCGGCGCAGATTCTTCCCTCACTTTTTCATCTCAAATGATAAATGGTTTGGGAATTGAGCCTAAAGTAATTGGCGCTTCTTTTAATAAAGCATATCAATCAAAAGTTTCTCCTGCTATTGAAGGCACATCCGGTATATATGTGATAAAAGTAAACAGTGTACAAATAAAACCAGAAGATAGCCCCGAAACAATAAAGGCTCAGTTAGCCGCCCGTATGGGCACATTACGCAGCCAGGCGATGGGTAACTGGTACGAAAGTTTAAAGAAAGAAGCTACTATTAAAGATTACAGGAGTAAAGTTTTTTAATATTCCGCAATACGAAAATTCATACATACCGGTTCCTTTTGGGGAGCCGGTTTTTATTTTTAAATTTGTGGTATGAGTGATTTGTTTAAAAATAAAGTAGCAGAGAGTGGTATCATTACCCTGAATCTTGAGGATTTTTTACCTGCAGAAAATGAAATAATTCTTTTTGATTTAAAAGAATATTTATTCATGGGGCTTATTTTAAAAGAGAAAGATTTTAGAGAAGCTCTAAAAAAGCTGGACGTAACCATTTATGAAAATAAAATAGTGGCCCTTACCTGCAGCGCTGATGCGGTAATACCGATATGGGCTTATATGTTGGTTAGTAGTATCCTTACTCCTGTGTCCAGGGAAATATTTTTTGGAAATGTAGCAGATGCAGAAAAAACAATACTTATAAAAAACATACATAATTTACATCATGAAACATATACAGATCAACGTGTGGTGGTAAAAGGCTGTGGCGAAAAACACATACCGGATGATGCATATGTGGCCATTACCCAAAAACTAAGGCCGGTAGTAAAAAGCATTATGTATGGTGAGCCTTGTAGCACAGTGCCAGTATTTAAAAAACCGATACAAAGAAATAATGTTTAGAACCATCCCCGTTTTCTAAACATACGGATCATCATCACTGGGATCAGTAGCATCAGGGCAACCGAAATATAAAATCCCCATTTGTTATGAAGCAGTGGAATGCGCTCGAAGTTCATACCAAAAATTCCACCAATAACGGTAGCGGGAGCCAGTAAGCAGGTAACTACTGCCATCACTTTCATTACTTCATTCATCTTTAAGTTTACATTGTTGATGTATAAGTCGTGAAGATTCATCATCATATCCCGGTAGTTATCAGAAAGGTCGGTGGCTTGTACGATGTGATCATACACATCTTTAAAATATTTTTCAGTACGATTTTCTATTAAATCGCTTTCGCTTCTTAAGATGCCACTCACCAGCTCCCGAACTGGTGCCACATTGCGTTTCAATACAATCATCTCTTTGCGTAAATTATTTATTTTAGCAAGGCTCCGGGTGTTGGGATATAGTACAATTAACTCTTCAACTGTTTCTATTTTATTTCCTAATTTTTCCATAACTATAAAATAATGATCTACTACCAGATCAATTAAAGAATAAAAAAGAAAATCGGCATTATTTTGCCTCACTTTGCTATTGGTTAATCTTAGCTTGCCCCGAAGGCTTTCAAAAACATCCCGCCTGCTATCTTCCTGGAAACTGAGTACAAAATTTTTGCCCAGTACGATACTTAGTTGTTCACTTTCCATTTGATTTTGCGAATCATTAAAATAAAGCATATTCAGCAGGCAAAATAATAATCCATTGAGATCATCCATTTTTGACCTTTGCCCAATGCTGAGTATATCTTCTATAAGGAGGGGATGAATTTCAAAATGATTGCATAGTTTTTCTACTTCATCTTTTTTTAAACCGGCAACATTTATCCAGGTAACCGAGGTGGCATCTTTGTAAGGGAAACAATCTTCCACATTCTTAAGTTCTATTTCTTTCACCCATTCACTGTTGTATTCAAAAACGGTAATAGCAGATTCTATTTCTGCCTGCCTTACCGGAGGTATGGTAGGGTTCACGCCAACAATTTTATGGGTTCCCAATAAAAAATCAATGGGAGAAAAAATAGAATTAATAATATTTTTCTTTTTCATAAACTTCTTTGCTTAAAAATGAGGCCCTGCTTAGCATGGTAATCTCTTATCTTAATTTTAAAGATAGGTTAATCTGTATTTCAATTGCTGATACCAAAAAAAATCCGCAGTTACTGCGGAGTATATTTTTAAAAAGCTGCGCTTTTAGGATAGCGGGGAAAGGGGATCACATCCCGGATATTCGTCATGCCAGTTACAAACTGCACCATTCGTTCAAAGCCCAGTCCAAAGCCAGCGTGGGGGCATGCACCAAAACGGCGGCTATCTAAATACCAATCCAATTCTTCGGCAGGAATATTCATTTCTTTCATCCGGTTCATTAGTTTATCCAATCGTTCTTCTCTTTGGCTACCACCTACAATTTCTCCAATACCCGGGGCTAAAATATCCATTGCAGCTACGGTGTTGCCATCATCGTTTTGCCGCATGTAAAATGCTTTTATGTCTTTTGGATAGTTGGTAAGGATTACCGGTTTTTTAAAATGTTTTTCTACCAGGTACCGTTCATGTTCACTTTGCAGATCAACGCCCCATTTATCAATCAGGTATTGAAATTTCTTTTTCTTATTGTGGTTACAATCTTTTAGAATATCAATCGCCTCGGTATAGGTGAGCCGCTGAAAATCGTTATCTACAACAAATTCCAGTTTCTGCAATAAATTTAATTCGCTGCGTTCATTTTGTGGTTTTTGCTTTTCTTCTTCTTCTAACCGCTGGCTTAAAAATTGAAGATCTTCCGGGTTGTGCTCCATCGCATAGCGAATAATATATTTTATAAAAGCTTCAGCCAGGTTTGCATTATCTTCCAAATCGTAAAAAGCCATTTCGGGTTCAATCATCCAAAACTCGGCTAAGTGGCGTGTGGTATTACTGTTTTCTGCCCGGAATGTAGGGCCAAAAGTATAAATATCAGCAAAAGCCATGGCGGCCATTTCACCTTCTAATTGCCCGCTTACGGTAAGATTGGTTTCCCGGCCAAAAAAGTCTTCTTTAAAATTGATGCTGCCATCCTTATTTTTTGGGGCTTTACCATCTAAAGGTAAAGTGGTTACCCGGAACATTTCACCAGCGCCTTCTGCATCACTACCGGTAATGATAGGTGTATTGATATAAACGAATCCCCGTTCATTAAAAAATTGATGAACCGCAAAAGCAAGGCTATGCCTGATGCGGAATACGGCTCCAAAAGTGTTTGTCCTAAAACGGAGGTGTGCAATTTCACGTAAAAACTCCAGGCTGTGTTTTTTGGGTTGCAATGGAAATTTTTCTGCATCACTATCACCCAGTATGGTAACTTCAGTTGCCTTTAACTCCAGCTTTTGACCTTTGCCCAATGAAGCCACTACGTTGCCGGTAGCTTTAATACAGGCACCGGTGGTAATTCTTTTCAGCGTTTCATCATTTAACAAGCCCAGCTCTGCTACTACTTGTAAATTATGTTGTGTACTGCCATCGTTTAAAGCAATAAATTGGTTATTTCTAAAGCTACGCACCCATCCCATCACGGTTACCGTATAATCTGTCTTTTCTCCGGAAAGCAGTTCTTTAATTTTAATTCGTTGGTTAAACATAATTATTTATTGAGGCTGCAAAGATAAAGTTTGAGCCTTATGCCACCATGCCTGCTATCCTATAATTATATAAAATATTGAAGAACTTTAATTTTCACCGATAGCTGTATGCATTTCGTAATTTTGGAGCTGTAGTATTTAAAAATGAGCATTAAATTTCATGATCATGTTTTTAAGCCTAAAAAATATCGGGGTTGCAGGGATACTGGTACTGTTGTCTTGTTCTGGCAATTCTGGCGAAAATATAAAAGACATCAATAAAAATGCACCTTATGAACTACGTGACGGCATGCACAATGTATCATTGCAGTGGATCAGTAATAAGCACCCTTTGGGCCAATCTGCCATTACCAAAGACAGTACAAACTGGTATCATATCACAGGTGCCCAACAAGGCGATAGCACAGATTTTTTATTGATAAAAGGCAGGATTAAAGTGATAGATGCAAGGCATCTTTTATTTATTGGCGAAATTAGGTACCGGGTGGGAGCGCTTAGCCCTTTAGAATGTAATAAAAGTGGCCAGCAAAATTTTGTAAAGCCTAAGAATAAAAACTACTGGCGCCTCCAAGACATGACGCATTGCGGAACCACAGATACAGTTGACTATGTTGATATCTTCCTGTAATGTTGTTTGAAAATTTAAGAATTAAAATTTCTTAAAAGGCTTCAAAATTTTGATAATATATAACTACACATAAAAAGATTACAGTTTATCTATACGGTTTTTTTGTAAAATCATATCACTATAAGAATCTGCTATATAATCGCCTGGTTGAATATTAAAAAGTGATGCATAATGATCACATTGTGCTTTAAGTTGAGGTAATGAAAATTGCTGATCCATATCAATGGCTTCTACTTCTACAAAGTTGCCCAGGCCCTGTACACTATCGAAATGAAATTTTACATTATCAATAAAATATATTTTTCTATTTTTTTGTACAGTGGTTAATACGCCCAAAGCACAGGTTAAAATTTCTTTTAATTTTTCAGAGGGGTTTGCCTGGTATAATAATACCGAAGATGTTTTAGTGCCCGCTTTATTTTCCCGGTTGTAATGAATTAAAGCATTTTCAATATTTCCCTGGCGGAGTTTTAACCTGCCATAGGCTGAATTAAAATAAGTATCTGTTTGCAAATCGGTTCCAATAAACCGGGGCGATAATTCCAGGAGTTTTTGTTCTGCCAGTAATATATCTTTTACGCTGGCTTTCCATTCAATATTCGTTGGCATATATGCAAATTAAGGTTTAAAGAGTCTATTTAAAAGCCGATAGAAAAAAGTTTGGAGTATTACGAAACTTTCGTAGTTTTACGAAAAATTCGTAGATAATGGAAAAGTTGAGTAGTTCAGAAGAACAAGCAATGCAGGCGGTATGGCAGGCAGGCGAAGGAACCATCAAAGTATTTTTAGAATTATTGGAAACACCGATGCCATATACCACCCTGGCCTCCACCATTAAAAACCTGGAGAAAAAAGGGTTTATACAAAGTAAGCTGGCGGGGAACACGTATATATACAAGGCCCTGGTAACAGAAGAGGCTTATAAACAAAAGTTCATGAGCGGTTTTGTAAAAAATTATTTCAGCAATTCTTATAAAGAAATGGTGAATTTTTTTATAAAACAAAAAAAGCTCACGCCAAAAGAACTTAAAGAGATTATCCAGATGATTGAAAAAGGAAATTAAAAAACATGCAAATGATGCAGATCACAACAGAATACGGGATAAAATTATCGGTGGCCATTACTGCGATATATTTATTTTATGTAGTGGTTTTGCGCCCTTTAACGTTTTACCAATGGAACCGTTTTTATCTTTTAGGTTACACATTACTTTGTTTTTTCCTGGCTGCTGCTGATATCAATGTTTTTTTTAAAAGCAATACTCCTGAGCCGGGTATTTTATTGAAAATTCCAGCCATACAAATTAATACGTCGTCCTCCATTTCTAACGGCCCGGGGTTTTACGGTATTATACTTTATATCATTGGCCTGGGTGTTATTATTATGTGTTGCCGCCTTTTGGTACAACTGGTTTCATTACACAAACTCAAAAAAAGCTCTACCCTTATTGCAGGAGATGCAATTAAATTATATGAAGCACCGGAAGGTACTGCGCCTTTTTCTTATGGTCATTTTATTTTTATCAATAGCAAGCAGCACAATGAAGCTGCCCTAAAGAATATCATTGCGCACGAAATGGTACATGTGAAGCAGAAGCATTTTATTGATATTCTTTTTGCTGAAATGATATGCATCATTTTATGGTTTCATCCATTTGCATGGCTCCTGCGCAGTGCTATTAAACAAAACCTGGAATTTATTGCAGACAACCAATTGCTGCAAAAAGGAATTGATAAAAAACAGTACCAATACCTCTTATTAAATGTTTTAGGAAACAATCAATACAACCTCACACAGAACTTTAATTTACAATCATTAAAAAACAGGATTAAAATGATGAACCAAATAAAAACCGCCAGGGTGCAGTTGTTACGTTTTATGTTTTTGCTTCCGTTAGTGGCTATTTTATTGATGGCATTTCGTAAAGAAGCGATGGAACAAAAAAGTAAAAAGCAAACTTCATGGGAGCAAGCCCTGCAGGATACGCCACGTTATAGCCTGGCGGTAAAAGTAAAAAACGGAAAAACTGTTGCTATTGCTTATGATAAAAATGGTAAAGAAGTTTCACGCATTACCTTACCAGCCCGGGTAAAGGCCAATGGTACTTATAATGAGGAAGTAAGCGCCTGGGAAAGAAAATATGGACCTATTCCGCCACCACCGCCACCACCTCCGCCAGTACCAATACCACCACCGCCACCACCCCCGCCGCCGCCGCCGAACGGGGATGAATTGGGGATGACACAAAAAGTTAAAGAGAATGAACAGGCCATAAAAAGAAATATCCAGGCAGCAATGGAGCGCAATAGTTTATTACAACAAAAAGATGCAATAACCCAATTACTGTTAAAACAAAATGTTGAAAAATTATTAGAAATACAGGCATTAGAAAAAAAGACTGAGACAGAAATGAAACATCATTCATTGTTATTTGAGAAAAAACTAACAGAACAATTACAATTAAAAGAAACTGTAGAACGTGAATTATTATTGCATAAAGTAGCAATTGAAAAACAACAATTAGAACTGGAAATACAGCAGGCTACCCAAAGAAATAACAACTAAGTGAAACCTTAATGGTAGCAGCAAAACAGCGTCAATATCGTATTAAATAAAAAAAGGCACTTTTATGAGAAGTGCCTTTTTAATACCAAAAAGTCTCTTTTTTTTATTGAATCCCCCAACTCATTTCTCCACCTTTTTCATCTTTTAAAACAATTCCATTTTCCAGTAACTGGTTCCTTATTTTATCTGAAGTAGAAAAATCTTTTTTTGCTTTTGATTCTTTGCGGATTTCTATTAAAAGATCCATTACCGCTTTCAGTTTATCATGATCGGCTCCCGAAATATTTTTTAAACCAAAAATATCTTCTAAATACGTTTTAAAATTTTGCTTCATCTGTTTAAGGGTACTGCTACCTGCATCCTCTGTACTCAAAATTTTATCTTTAAAAGAATTGATGACGGGTACCATTTCAAACAGGTTGGCCAATACTTTGGCGCTGTTAAAATCATCGTCCATAAAAGATTCAAGCTCCATCAACAATCCATTTAGCTTAGACTCTAAAGCCGGGTCTTTGCCAGATTCATTTTGTGGCAATGGCAGTTGTTGCAGGGTTTCATGTGCTTCCCACATTCTTTTGAATGCTTTTTCGGCAGCCAACAATGCATCATTACTAAAATCTAAAGTACTGCGGTAATGGCTTTGTAAAATAAAAAACCGTACCGTCATGGGGCTGTATGCCTGGGTAAGCAATGGGTGGTTGCCGGTAAAGAGTTCGGTAAGTTTTATTACATTGTTATAACTCTTGCCCATTTTACGGCCATCAATAGTGATCATATTATTATGCACCCAATAATTTGCTGGCGCTACATGATTGCAAATAGTACTTTGTGCAATTTCGCTTTCATGATGAGGGAAAAGCAGGTCCATACCACCTCCGTGAATATCAAATTGAGTACCCAGGTACTTGGTTGACATGGCAGAGCATTCAATATGCCAACCCGGGAAGCCCTCTCCCCATGGGCTTTTCCAGCGCATAATATGTTCGGGTGGTGCTTTTTTCCACAAAGCAAAATCGGCTTTATCCCGTTTTTCTTCCTGGCCTTCCAGCACCCGGGTGGTTTCTAAAAGATCATCCAGTACCCGGCCACTCAGTTTTCCATAAGGATATTTTTCTGCATATTTTTTTACATCAAAATACACCGATCCATTTTCTACATACGCATAGCCCTCATCAATGATTTTTTCAATCATACTTATTTGTTCAATAATATGGCCGGTTGCAGTTGGTTCAATACTGGGTTCTATGCAATTAAATTGCAACATCGCCCAATGAAACAGGTTGGTATATTTTTGTACCAGCTCCATGGGTTCTATTTTTTCCAGCAAAGCCTTTTTGCTTACTTTATCTTCTGCCTCTCTTCCTTCTTCTTCAAAATGGCCAGCATCGGTAATGTTACGTACATATCGAACTTTATAGCCCTTATATATTAAGTAACGGTAAATTACATCAAACGTAATGTAGGGGCGGGCATGCCCAAGATGGCTTTCGCCACTCACAGTAGGCCCGCACACATACATGCCTACATGACCGGGTGTAATGGGGGTAAAAACCTCTTTTTGCCTGCTGTATGAATTAAATATTTGTAATGCCATAGTTTTATTTTGTTTACCGGCTATTGTGTTTCACCCTTCATCATTATCCTTACCATTTTCGCCACAATGATAAAGCAAGGAAGGCGTTGCACACTGATAACCGCTTTATGCTACTTAAAATTTTTTTAAAATATAAAAGGTAATGGGATGCCCACATTCGGGCACAAAGATATTAAGCTATGCCCAAGGGCAACAACAAAAGGAAAGATAATATGCCGTTTTGTTTAAAAACATGATGGAGTAAAACTAATGTTTTTTATTGAAAATATTTGATTCTATATTGAAAAAATAAAAATGGATGGGCCGGGGCTAGCTGCTACTGCTTGGGCGGTGCAAATTCTGCTTAAATTTATAATGCCTAATCTGGAACTGCAGCTTTGCTTTATTTACCTGACCAAACAGAAGTAGGGATTTGCAGATGGGTGATGTTATGGTGTGCTGGCCAGCGTGTATACAGCCCGGGTTTAAAGTATTTGAAAAACTCAAAAAGCGAAAACCTTCTGAATAGTGTTTAGTTTTTTAAGGATACAGATTATATATAAATTGTGTAGTTAGTTTATTTTCATATTAAACTCTATAAGAACTGCTTTAAGATAAGAATCCGATGTTAGTAGAAGTGTTTTTTGTTGAATTGTAAGTTGTTGCTAATCCTCATTTCTAAATTTGGAATAGGTAACTTTAATATTGCCATCTTCTTCAATCCATTCATAATTTTGGACCAAAGAAATAATATTTTAAGACGTTTTTTATTGTCCTGCCATTAGGGGAGACTGAAACTTTCTGCCAGATAAGCCTTGCCATTATAGAGTTGCCGCCATCTGGCTTCCAGCCAACGGCCGAGCAAACAGTTCAAATACAGAATAGAAAAAAACATTGCCGGAATAATGGATGAATAAGTTAAACTCATCAATTCTCTTCAGGTAAAACTTAGCAGAGGTGTATTTATATTCTTATGCAAAGGGTACCAATCAGGCGACTACAGTATAATTTTCAAAAGGGTTAGCGCAACTTCTTCAATCGCCGTTGGCTGAAATCCAGAAAGTAGAAGAAATTGAACAATGATAGCTCTTAAGGATTCTTCTATCTCCATACACTCTCATTGGTACTACATTTTACGACCTGTGAAATACTCCATAGTTTTGTAAATCCCGAGAACATCTCCGGCAAACCAATCAAAAAAGCGAATCGGCATTATAGCCTGGCCGAAACGTGTAAATCGGTAAATCCAACCCGGTATGCTGATCATTTTTTTATTCTTCTCAATGGCTTTAACAATGGTTAGCGCAGTTGCTTCGGGATCAAGAATCGGAATCTTAGATCTTACACCATCAAACATTCCGGTATTAATATAGTAGGGCATTATTGTAGTAACATTTACATTTTTATCCAACTGTTTCATCTCCAAACGTAAACTTTCTGACCAACCTATGAGAGACCACTTACTCGCTGCATAAACTGACATTTTAGGATTTGAAACCAAACCTCCCGATGAAGCGATATTGCATAGATGTCCTGAATTTTGTTTCAGCATATCACCAAGAAACTCCCTGCTGATAAGCATAGGGGCATTTGCATTGATCTCCATCGTTGTTAAAATATCAATTACCGTATGCTCGCTGAAATATTTACCAACTATTATTCCTGCATTATTAATCAGTACATCAACGATACCTATTTCCTGTTTCAGCTTTTTAGCTGCACTTTGTATTTGTTCAAGATCAGAAATATCTACCCGATAACCAAAAACCTTTCCTTTACCTGAGAATTCTGATATTGTTTTATCAATACCGTCCTGGTTAATATCCCAGATGATCACTTTGGCTTTTCGTTCCAACATTAAACGAACCATTATTTTACCAATACCTGATGCTCCACCTGTAATTAAAACTATTTTATCTGCTAATTTTTTCATCTCTATATCATTTTATTAAGAATCCGGAAACGACATTAAAACATAGCATATTTCTTAAGTTAAGATAAGAAGTAATGCAATACTGTGAATAAGGCGTAGCTATACAGATTATTATTTTATAAAAACTTTTTGGATAGCTACTCACCGATGTTTCAACTGAAATGGGCTATCGGTTAGGAATATATATAACGTTACTCTTTATGAAAGAAAAGATCGGCTACAATAGGATAGTGATCGCTAATGGATTTTTTAATTCGAACATATTGTTCCACATCAAAATGATTATCAGCAAAAATATTATCTATTCTTAAGGTGGGCGATATCCCAATAAAAGTTCGGCCCAGGCCGGTACCTTTTTCAGCAAAGGCATTTTTTAAACCTTTACCAATGGTACGATAGGCATAACTATTGGGCACATCATTAAAGTCGCCACAAACTACTACAGGGTACACACTTTCGTTAATCGCCTTGCGGATGCGATCGCTTTGAAAATGCCTTAATAAGAAACCATGCTTAAATTTTAAAATTAAGTTTTTAGATTCTTCAATATCTTTCTTGGTTTCTAATTCAGGTGTATTTATATACCGGCGGTTGTTTTCAGTAAATTTTAATGATTGCAGGTGCAGGTTAAAAATGCGAAAGGTATCTCCTGCTTTGACCAGGTCGGCATATTGAAAAATGGAATTATAATCGTGTGGTTCGTAACTCAGCGTATGTTTATTAAGAAGGGGGTATTTCGATAAAATGATGATTCCAAAATGATGCTTTTGATCAAAGTCAATTTTTCGGTTGTAAGAATAAATATAATAGGTCATGTTTAAACTGGCCATCAGGTCTGGCAGGTAATTAATGGCCCCCGGAATGCTATCACTTGCAACCACTTCCTGGAAGCAGGCCACATCAGGATTGTATTGATTTATTAAAGCGAGCATGGCTTGCTTTTTTTCAGGGTGCAGTTTGTGTTCCAATATACTAAAGTGTTCTACATTCCAGCTCATGACCCTGAGGTTTGCCGGATGTTTCGCTGCTACAAAATTAGGCGTGAACCTAATTTCTACCAATTGCCTGATGGGTACCCAGGCAAGCACAATAGCAATGATACTTATGGTAACATATTTAAAACTGGCAAACAACCAAAAAAGAATAAAAAACAACAGCAGGATTAAAAAATAAAATGAGACCAGGTTTAATAAACCCATAAACCAAAAAACCTGTGGATTTAATTTTGTGCCATAGCAACTCAATATAAAAAGAAGCGCAACGATTACATTTAAAAGTATTGCGGTGCGTTTTGTAAACCTGCGAAACCAATTAATTGCCATAAACTAAATATACGTTTAAATATTAGTTATTCTTATCTCAAAAACTGTTTACTATTTTATCATCAGGTAAGCCGGTAATACCGTGTAATGAAAAGTTTTTTCTTTTATCAATTCACCATCCAGTTGTGCATATAATGGAAATTCACAAGATACTTTTATATCTGTTGCCTGGAAATACGATATACAGGATAATGCCAGGTGCTTCCCGGTTTCAATTTTTGGTAAATAAAGCAAGCGTTTAAATAACCCCAGGGGTTTGCATAAAAGTAAATCCAGTTTGGCATCATCCAATAATGCTTTTGGTGTTACTAAAAAACCACCACCGGTACGGCTGCTATTATTGGCAGAGACCAATAAATATTTTCCATGCCATTGTTTTCCATTTACAGTAATAGAAAATTCGGGTTCCCGGTAGCTAAATATTTTTTTTAATACCACCCATAAATATCCAATGTGGCCCCCCAGTTTCCTGATGGCTTTCATAGATCGCAGCACTTCCCCATCAAAACCAATTCCTGAACTATTAATATAAATTTGGTTGTTGCAGCAGGCGGCATCTATTGGCCTGGCTGTGGCAGATAATATTTTTTCAAATTGTTCTTCCCGGCTGATATCACCGTAGAGTTTCCAATGAAAATCGTTTCCGGTACCCCCTTTAAAAATTGAGAGCGCTGTTTTTGAATATGTATAATGGTTTAAAAAATAATTTACAGTTCCATCGCCCCCCACTATCCAGATATCTGTAAAAGTATCCATCATTTGGGGCCAGTTGCCTACAAAAAGAGAATGGGATATTTCTTTGCAGGCCAATTGTGTTGCGAGCCAATTACCCAGCTCAACTGCATTGCCGGTACCGGAAAGGGGGTTTACTAAAATTCCAATATGCGCCATGCAAATTAATATATTTCAAAAATCAAGTACCTACGCTGTCTGGCTTTTCAACATTTGCTGCCGGGGCTGTTTCTGCCGCCGGGCTGTTTAAAGGGGCGCCAACTGCAATATCACAACGGTGGCCCGGTTCGCCATGAGGCGGGTTCATACCGGCCGCTGTTTTAACAGGAGCAGGTATTGGTTGAGAATTTATACTGGGCGTATTAATTGTTTTTACGGCAGGGGTAGTAGTAGTTACAGCTGCAGGAGAATTAAGGGGAGCGCCAACGGCAATATCACAACGATGGCCCGGTTTGCCATGTTCGGGATTTAATGCAGCCAAATTTACCGGGGCTTTTTCTTCTATTGCAGGAGCGGCTTGTGTAACGGGTGCTACTGCCGGTTGGCTAATAGTTGGCAGATCTGTTTTTGTTGATTGAACCGAGTTCATCAAACTTTCATCTTTTTCGGGTATGCTTTCTGAGCAGCTACTAAATATAATGATAGAAGAAACAATTAAACCGGCAATAAAAAATCTCATAATTTCAATTTTAGTCAAAAACAAATATACGGCTATGCTTTTAGCCAAAAGAATAAAAAGGGCACCGTTTTTAAAAACGATATTCTTTTTTATTTTATCAAATTAAAGTTTTACAACCCTGATCGTTTGAATAAAATCTCCCGCTTGTACCTGTATAAAATAAATGCCGGCAACTTGTATGTTTTTAAAAGAAACCTGCAACTGGTTAGCTCCTGCTAAAACGGATGCTGTTTGGCTACTTAGTAATTTCCCATTCGTATTTATAATTTTTATTACCACATCCCGGGTTATATCGCTCAGTAAATTTAAATGAAATGCAGATGATACAATACCGGGATAATAACTTTCTATTTTTAGTTTTGTAATATCCTTTTTATTTAATGCCACTACAACAGTTCGTTTATACAGGCCATCATTATCCACTTGCTTTAACCGGTAATAAAATGTTGAAATGTTACCGGGCAGGTTTTTATCGAGATAAGAATAAGAAGTAGTATTTGCGGCATGGCCGGATGCGCCGAGCCTGGCAATCGCTGTAAAATTTTGGCCATTGGTGCTTCGTTCAATATCAAAGTAATCGCTGTTTACTTCGTTTTCTGTTTGCCAGTTCAGCCTGATATTTTCTTGTTGCCATTGTGCCGTAAAACGGCTGATAGAAACAGGAAGAATGAAATTACTAAAATTTACCAATCCCAGGGCAGCGTTATCGGGCTGATGAAAAATTACATTTTCTATTTCAACCGGATCATTGGTACCCCAATAATTTCCCTGTGCAGAAATGGGTTCGGGGCTATTGTTATATAATGCAATATTAGGGGTGCTTACATTGGTATTATTATAAATACGGTTCTTACCATCATCAGTAGTATCACTGTTTGCCAGGTTCCCAATATTGGGTTGCGAATGGCCTTGCATGGTAATGCCCCACAGGTTCCCTGTAATTTCGTTGCCTGTTACAATTGTGTTTTGGGGGCTGCCTACAGCACCACCACTAAATGCAATTCCGCTTCCCCCTGTTGCAGGATTATTGTCTGTGTTATTGTTTGAAATTATATTGTAGCTTATTATGCTATTAATATTACTGCCGCCATTAAAAGTAATTCCATAACGGTTGTTAATAATCGTATTACCACTAATGATCGCATATACATTACCAATGGGTAGAAAACCAATACCACCCGATTTGGTGGAGGCCTGCAAAATTTGATTATCTATAATTTTTACCGTGTCAGTTCCTGCACTGGTAGCCCCAAGGTTTATTTGAGGAACATTTCCATTGAGCGTATTGTTACCCATAAAAACATTTTTAATAATTTTAGGGGCATTGCTAATATTGGCGCCTCCTTGTATGGCTGCACGCATATTATTTAAAAATTTACAATTACTAATTACGGGGTTTGATCGAAATATGGATATGGCTGAATTTCCAAATGTGGATAAAGCTGAATTGTATTGAAACGTACAACTATCAATAACAATACTGCAGTCGCTAAGGCGAAGCGAATTGGCATATTCCAGGGTAAGCTTTTTGATAGAAGAACTGCTGTTATTATCAATCCAAATCCCCATATAGCGGTTATTGATGTTTTGGGCTGTAAATAATACCTGGTTGGGTGGATTTATAAGTAGTGTACCTAAGACATAGATATATGTAGCGCCTGCAAATTTTACGGTTTCATCTGTGTTTATTTGTATTGCATCGGTATTGCTTATCGTAATGGTATCATTAATATAATAGGAACTGCCATCAAAACTTACATCACCCGAAGAGTTGGCAACAAGGTCATTCAGGTTCCATATAACTCCGGTTCCAGGAGTGGTATAGTTTGCAAAAGAGCAAAAACACATTAAAATAAATGCTAAAGAAATGTAAAATTTTTTCATACCCCTAAAAAAGTTTTAAGGGCAAAGTTAACCAAAAATCAAAGCTTCAAATTGGGATTGTATTAGAATGTTATTTATAAATGATTTTTAGCATAATTGATTTACAGAATATATATATAAGTTAATTCATGAAAGTAGGGACATAAATTAAAATAATTAAAATTGTGGCACAATTTTTACAGATATTAAAGAAAAATAAAACCAAAAAAATGAAAAAGTTATTACTGCTATTAACGATTAGTTCAATATTTATTGCTTGTAAATCTAAATCATCCGATGCCGATGCAAGCAAAGACATTATTTTGCAAGACTCTTCCACCATGCAAACCAGTGCTTCTGCTGATACTGCCATTGTAACTCCTGCTCCCGCTGCAGTAGCTCCTGCCCCGGTGGTCATTGAAAAGAAAACGGTAATTGTGAGAGAAGTTCCTGCTCCTACTAAATCTACTACTACAACAACAACTACAGCCCCTACAACAGAAACTACTACTACCGCTCCTGCCACAAGCGGTACTACGGAAGGTACTACAGCCGAACCAGCTCCGCAAAAAAAGGGGATCAGTGGTGCAGCTAAAGGTGCTATTATAGGTGGTGTAGGTGGTGCAGTAGCGGGTGCAGTAATTGGTAAAAATGCTAAAGGCGCAGCCATTGGGGGTGTAATTGGTGCTGCCGGTGGATATATTATTGGCAAAAACAAAGACAAGAAGAAAAAGGATAGTGCCAATCATCAGTAAGCCTTTATAAAAAGATAACCAGAAAAAAATTTAAATTATGAAAAAGAAAAGCGGTTTAGGCATTTTGCTTGCCGGCATTGCTGCATACGGATTATATAAATATTCAAAATTGAATGCCGACGAAAAAACAGAATTGAAAGACAAATTAAAAACCAAGGGCAAAAAGATATATGAAGATTATGTGCCCAATGAAGTGAAAAATATTTTCAATAAGAAAGAGGCGGATGCTACTGCATCTGCCAACTAAATAGCGAAGAGCAAAACGTGGATATCAATAACCCCATCATTTGATGGGGTTATGCTTTTATAAAGATTGTAGATTAAAGGCTGTTATCCTCTGATGCTTTTTTTAAAATTTTCTTTTCCTCGTCCGTTAAAAAATGATAACCCTTTGTATTTATTTTATCTAATATTTCATCAACTCTTTGTTGCGTAATATTGGGAGATTTTTGATAAGGGCTGCGGTTACCTTTTTCATAAAAAAGAGATTCTCTTGATGTTTTGTTATTACCCCTTCCCGAAGGGTTAAAGAGATTCATAAGGGTATGATAAAAACGGTTCATCCACAAACTGCCATCCCATCCTTTATGGAGCAAGATTACAAATATAACCCCTGCAAGTGCGCCGCCCAGGTGGCTAAGCTGCCAGGGAAGCGCAGCATGATACATTTTAATAACATCTATAAAAATATAAATTGCCAATAAAATCCAAATGGGTACCCCGCCCCGTATTTCGGGTAAAATGCGATACGTAGGGGTAAGCATAACTACCGCCGTTGCTACCGCCATTACTGAAGCGTTAGCGCCATTAATAAATATATTACTGTTATTGGCGCCGGTATGTATAAAAAGATAAAACCCTGCAATAAAAAACAAACCACCAACAAAACCGCCATATAAATAAACAGGAATGATCTTGGTATTCCCCGAAATAGATTGCAATAAAGAGCCGAAGCACCAAAGCCAAATCATATTGGCAAAAAAAGACCAGAATGTGGCTTCAGAAAACATCCAGGTTATTATCGTCCAGGGCCTTTCGGATAATACAGAAAGATGGGCTGGCAAAGCAAAGTATTCAAAAATAGCCGAAAGATAATTGCTGTCCGGTTTTTCAAATGCCTGGTAACCCACCTTGATGGCGTATAATAATAAAAAGAAAATAATATTGATGATGAGTAGGTTTACCAATGCATTTCTATCATCACCCAATAAATAACGGTAACGTTTTGTGTGTTGCTTAAACTCACTATACCTGTCTGCTTCTCCCATACCGGTTCAATTTAAAATGTAGATTGTAAAATTACTAATTGCCCCTTCAATTATCAGGGATCTTTACCGATAATTTCGATGATTTGTTTTTTTCCAATATATCGCCAATAATAACCCGGCTACCACACCACCCAGGTGTGCAAAGTGGGCAATATTGCTTCCTGCAGGATTCACCCCTCCAAAAAGATCGAGAAGCGCAAGGCCTGCTACTGCCCATTTTGCTTTAATGGGAAATGGAATGGGGAAAATAAACATTTCAGTATTTGGAAACAAATAAGCAAATGCGCCAAATAAACCCATGATGGCCCCCGAAGCACCAATGGCAGGGCTAGTGGAAAGAAATAACTGCGCCACGGCGGCGGCCAGGCCACAGGCAAAGTAGAAAACTAAAAACTTTTTACCGCCCCATAATTTTTCTAAAACAGAACCAAATATCCAGAGTCCAAACATATTAAATAAAATATGTGCCAAGCCACCATGGGTAAACATGTGTGTAACTAATTGATAGGGCTTAGACATGCCACTATCTATGGGCCAAAGCGCCATAAATGTTGTGACTTTTGCTTCCGGGCCATCAAAAAGGTTTTGTATTAAAAACACTGCTCCATTGAGCAATATCAGGTTCAAAACAACAGGGGTAGTGGGGTTGAAACGTTTACCGGTATTAAGATAAGACATAGATGCAAATTTAATTTTAATATTACTGCCGCAATGTTAATAATGCTACCGATTCTATATGATGTGTGTGCGGGAACATATCTACCGGCTGAATTTTTTGTAATATATATTTTTCATTGAGCAGGGCAATATCCCTGGCCTGTGTAGCAGTATTGCAACTCACATATACGATGCGGGGTGCGGCTATTTCTAAAAGTTTAAGCACTAATTTTTCATGCATACCGGCACGGGGAGGATCTGTGATGATGACATCCGGCTTCCCATGCATTTCAAAAAAGGAGGTATCACAAATTTTAATTACATCCCCCGAAAAAAACTCAGCATGTTCAATTTTATTGAGGGCTGCATTTTTCTTTGCATCGGCAATGGCTTCTTCAATAAGCTCTACACCAATTACTTTTTTTGCCGCTTTGCTTACAAAAAGACCGATGCTCCCGGTACCACAGTACAGGTCATACACCACTTCGTTTCCTGTAAGCCCTGCAAAATCACGGGTAATTTTATACAGGGTTTCAGCCTGACGGGTATTGGTTTGAAAAAATGATTTTGGGCTAATGATAAATTCCAGGTCTTCTAATTTTTCCTTTACATAACCAGGTCCAAAATAAACAATGGGATCCTGGTCGTACAAACTATCATTCCATTTTGTATTTACAGTATATAATAATGTAGTAATGCCCTTTACCTGTTGCAACAAATGATCTAACAACAATTTAATTTCTTCAGCGTCTTCATAATTGATTACAACATTCAGCATCAACTCTCCGGTAGTACAATAACGGATTATGATATTGCGTAACCAGCCAGTATGTTGCCTGGCATCATAAAAAAGAATATTTTTTGCTTTTGCATAATCTCTTACCGTATTGCGGATGCTGTTATTAATATCGTCCATCAGGTGACATTCCGTAATATCCACTACTTTATCAAAAATTCGGGGAACATGAAACCCGATGGCATGGGCGGGAATAAAAGCAGGGTTTTCTTGATGGCCAGTAATGGAGCTATCCTTTTTTTGAATGGGGATGGGTAAAAATTCTTTATTACTGGCTGTAAATTCTAATTTATTTCTATACTGCCGGGTTTGTGTAGCACCTATGATGGGCATCATCTTAAAACCATCCAGCTTCCCTATTCGGCGAAAGTTTTGTTCAGCTTCCTGCTGTTTATATTCCAGTTGTTTTTCGTAAGGCAGCATTTGCCATTTGCAACCTCCGCAAATGCCAAAATGTTTACAAAATGGTATTACTCTTTGTGGAGAGGGGGTAATTAATGAAAGGACCCGGCCTTCGGCCCAGTCTTTTTTATTCCTGGTAATTATGATATCAACTACATCTCCCGGTACAGCATTTTCAATAAAGATCACCTTACCTTCTATCCTGGCCAATGCTTTACCTTCAGCCGCATAGCCAGCAACTTCCACATTTTGTATAATTTCCTTTTGATTTCTTCGTTTACCCACCGGCCAAAATTAGGAAACACCGGCAACTATGTCAAAAACAGTTGTATATCCCTGTTTATTGTTAACAATATGTAATAATTTAAAGGCCTATCTTATTAAATCAAGTATAAAACGGGAGGTTTTAAATACATTTGTTCACTTTTTTCTTTTACTATTATGATAAAAATATTTACACTTACCGCAGTTTCATTTTTAGCGATTAACGGTTTTGCACAGGGTTATCAAATTAATGTGCAGACTCCCTACCCTTCAGCCGGGATTGCATACCTTACTTATCACTTTGGCAAAAACTTAAATGTACAGGACTCTGTAGCAATAGACGAACGGGGAGTTGCTCATTTTGATGGCAAAGAAGCATTACCCGGGGGCATCTATGCCTTTGTATTTCCTGGCAAAAGAAATTCTTTTGATTTCCTAATTGATAAAGAGCAAAAAATAAACATTGTTGCTGATACCGCCAATTTGGATAAAATAAAAATTACCGGTTCAAAAGAAGATGAACTTTTTCAGCAGTATCGTCATTTTGTTGATGGCGTTGGCAGGCAGCTTTCCGATGAAAGGGTTGCCTATATGAGTTCAAAAACGGCTAAAGATTCGACCACGCATGAAATGCGGTATATGCAATTAAACAAAGAGCTGAATGATTACCGGGAATCAATGATTACAAAGAACCCCGAATCAATGATGGCAGTTTTGCTAAATGCCATGAAGGAGTCGCCCTATCTTAAAAAAACACCGGTAACCCATAAAGATTCTGTGGAAGCATATAATTATTATAAGGCCAATTACTGGACTGGAATAAATTTTATGGATGGCCGTATTATTCGCACCCCATTTTTTATACCTAAGCTAGAACGCTATTATCGGGAAGTAATGCCACAATCGCCTGATTCATTAATTAAGGATATAGATTACCGTCTTTTATATGCACGAAACGATAGTAACATGTATAAGCTGTTGCTCAATTGGTTTACGGATGAATATATCAACCCCCGGTATATGGGACAGGATGCGGTTTTCCTGCACTTGTTTGATAAATACCATAGCAAAGGCTTAACGCCCTGGCTGAGTGAAAAGCAAATGGAGACCATCACCAAAAGGGCTTATATGCTTATGGCAAACCAGTTGGGTGAACCGGCAGCAAACATGCAGCTTTTAAACAGGAATGATAAGCCCGCTTCTTTATATGATGTAAAAGCAGATTATACAATCGTATTATTTTGGGATCCCAATTGCAGCCATTGCAAACACGAAATTCCTATTATAGATTCAGTGTACAGGGCAGACTGGCAAAAGCATAATATTAAAATTTATGCGGTGCTTACTGAGTATGATAAAAAAGCATGGACAGATTATATTGATGAACACAAAATAAATGATTGGGTAAATGTGCATCAAACTAAAGAAATGGCCGATGCAGAAGTGGCAGCACAACGCCCCGGTTATAAACAACTATACGATGTAATAATGACCCCTACTTTATTTTTGCTCGATAAAGACAAAAGAATCGTAGCTAAAAAATTAACCTGGGAACAAATAAACGACCTCCTTAAAGTAAAATTTGCCAAGACGGCAGAAAAATAAAAGAGAAGATTCCTATCATGAAAAAACTTATTTTATTTGGCTTCACATTTTTTTTGCTGAACCAAAGTTTTAGCCAAACCTTAATTTCTTACGGCCCCTATTCCATTAGTAAAGAAGAGTTTTTAAAGGCATATAATAAAAACAATACTTCCAGCACCGATAAGGATAAGGCGATTAGGGAATATATCAACCTATACACCAATTTTAAACTTAAAGTAAAAGAAGCCTACGCTTTGCATTTAGATACCCTGCAACAAATAAAATATGATGTAGCAAACTTTAGGAACCAAATTGCTGATAATTATTTGAACGATGAAAAAGGAGTCGAAAAATTAGAAGAAGAAGCTTTTGAAAGAAGCCAAAAAGATATTCATGCCCTGCACTATATGATTCCTACGCCGCCCGGTGCCGATACCGCAAGGGCACACGAAGCCGCAATGGCACTTTATCAAAAATTATTACACAGTAAAGATGATGCAGGGGCGGTAGCAGAAATAAGCGAACACATCATGCCGGCCAAGTGGGCCGACTTAGGTTACTTAACCGTTTTTAATATTCCTTATGAATATGAAAATGTATTATACAACACGCCGGTTGGTAAATTATCTGCACCTTTTAAAATGCCAAATGGCTGGCATATTTTAAAACCCATTGCAGAAAGACCTGCAGTAGGCAAATGGCGTATCGCACAGATATTGTTTTCAGTACCGGATAATGCACCCGATTATGTAAAAATTGCCATACAACAGAAAGCAGATTCTGTTTATCATTTAATACAAAATGGGATGAACTTTGCCTTAGCTGCCAAAGCGTTTAGCGATGATAAAACTACTTATTTAGCCGAAGGCGAACTTCCCGAATTTGGAACAGGAAAGTATAGCAACGATTTTATGAACCCGGTCATGGCGCTTCAAAAAATAAACGATGTAAGTAAGCCATTTAAAACATCATTTGGTTATCATATTGTAAAACTGCTTGGTAAAACACCGGTAGTATCTGATAAGAAGGATTTAAATAACAAGGCAGAATTAAGGAGAATGGTATCGCAAGATAGCAGGATAAATGCAGCTAAAGAAAAATTTACCAATAGCCTGATCAGCCTTACCGGATTAAAACCTGCAAAAGAAGTAAACGCAACCGACCTATACCGCTATGCCGATAGCCTGATGGTAAACCCTACTGAAGAATATACCATGAACCTGCCTATTAGCAAAAAGCATGTATTAAAATTTAAAGATGGCGAAAAGCTGACCGGGGCAGATTGGTTAAAATTTGTACGGGATTATAAATCGAACTACCAGCAATACAAAGGTGAAACCAATGCCCAACTCTGGGATAAGTTCATCAACTTTAGCGCTGTTCAATATTATAAAGACCATCTTGAAAAATACAATGCTGATTTTAACTTCCAGTTAAATGAATTTAAAGAAGGCAATTTATTATTTGAAATTATGGAACGCAATGTATGGGGTAAAGCTAGCAGCGATACAGAAGGATTAAAAAAATATTATGCTGATCATAAAGAAAAATATAAATGGGAAGAAAGCGCTACGGTATTAATTTTTAATTGTTCTACCGAAGCATTGGCAAAAGAAACCATGGCAGCATTACAGGCCGGTAAAAACTGGCGTAGTATTTCTGAGGAAAATATAAATGTTCAGGCAGACAGCAGCCGGTATGATTTATCGCAAATAGATATCAAAAATACGAACGTGAAACCCCCTGTTGGAAGTTATTCGCCCATCACGGTGGCCAATGATGGCACAGCATCTTTTGTAAAATATATTCAATATTATACAGAAGGGCAACAAAGAAGTTTTGAAGAAGCAAAGGGATTGGTAATAAACGATTATCAAAACCAACTGGAACAAAATTGGTTAGCCGCATTAAAGAAAAAATACCCGGTAAAAGTGAATGAGAAACTTGTTAAGCAAATGATAAAATAGAAAAATTTTATTCAAAAATATAAGGGCTTGCTACTATAAGTGGCAAGCCTTTTGTTTTTATTAACCCAAATATTTATGTGAATAAAATGATTCAGGTAAATACAACCTCATTCTGTAAACTAAAACAAGAACAATGAAAAAACTACTTATTCTTATTGTCGCAACTTTTTTTATAACCCATGTACAAGCTCAAAAAATTTATGTACAGGGAGGGGTAAACCTGGCCAATATTTCAAAAGATGCCGATGGCCAAACGGAAAAGAATAATATGCTTACTACTTTTAATGCAGGCCTAATGGGGCGTGTTGATATAGCCTCTCCCTTACAACTGGAAACAGGCTTATTGTTAAGCGGGCAGGGGGCTAAAGCAGAAACCTATTGGAACAATGGAAATGATTATGTGAAAGCAAAATTTAATCCCTTGTATATTCAGTTGCCCGTAAACCTGGTTATTAATTTCCCCATGGCTGCAAATAAAAACAATGGATTTTTTATAAACGCAGGTCCCTATATTGCAATGGGTGTAGGCGGCAAATCAAAAATTGACGGAAAAATTGCAGGCATTGTTTTTTCCAGTGAAAATGATATAAAATTTAATGATGATGATCCTACTACCAATCAACAGGAGGGCGCTTCTTATGACCGGTTAAAAAGATTTGATTATGGCGTAAACCTGGGCGGCGGATTTAATTTAAATAAGATCATCATTAAAGCAAATTATGGGCTTGGTTTAGCAAAAATAAATTCTACCCAAACCAATAATAACGATGATGATAAAAATAAATTCCGCACACTGAGTCTTTCTTTGGGTATTCCTTTAGGAAAATAAAATAAAAAAGGCTCCTGAAATATGAGGAGCCTTTTTATTAAAGTTTAGCAACTACCCTGCTCACCATGTGTGGCCTGCCCAATGTATAATAATGTAAAACGGGCACACCTGCTTTTTTTAATTCCTGCGATTGTGCCAGTAGCCAGGCTTCTCCAATTTCTTCTACTTCTAAATCTGTTTTGCACTTATTTATTTCATTGGATAAGGCAGTGGGCAAATCAATATGAAATATTTTGGGTAACACGGTTAATTGTTTAATAGAGTAAATCGGTTTTAACCCCGGAATAATGGGGACAGTAATACCCAAATCTCTGCATGCTTTTACAAATGCAAAATATTTTGCGTTATCAAAAAACATTTGTGTAACAATATAATCGGCACCGGCATCTATTTTTTGCTTTAGGTATTGTAAATCACTTTCCATGTTGGGCGCTTCAAAATGCTTTTCTGGGTAACCGGCCACACCAATACAAAATTTTGTTTTTGATGTGTTTTTTAAATCTTCTTCTAAATATAAGCCGGCGTTTAAATTAACCACTTGTTTTAATAAATCAATTGCATAACGGTGGCCTCCCGGTTCCGGATCAAAGTTGGCTTCATTTTTTGCAGCATCGCCCCGCAACACCAAAACATTATCAATGCCAAGATAATTTAAGTTGATAAGTGCATCTTCTGTTTCATTAATATCAAAACCACCACAGATAAGATGCGGCACCGTATCTACATTATACTTATTCATAATAGAGGCACAAATAGATTCTGTACCCGGCCGTTTTCTTACCACTACTTTTTGAAAATTACCATCTGCCGTTTTTTTAAAAACATGTTCACTACGGTGATAGGTTACATTGATATATGCAGGCTTATGCTCCATTAATGGATCTAACTGCTGGTATAGCGACTGGATGCCTTTACCTTTTAATGGAGGAAGAATTTCGAAAGAAACAAGGGTTCCTTTCGCCTGTTCAATGTGATCCGTTATTTTCATAATTTATTTATATAAGTAAATAGGGTAAAGAAATTAATAGCTGTTACATTAGCAATTTAAATGAAATATTGTTTTTTAATAATTTGCAAACTTAAATAAACTAAGCCCTATTCACAAACTGCTGTTAATTTGGCGTACCGCAATAACGGATGATGGGTTTCCTTTATTTTTGCAACACGATAAAATATTAATGAGTTTAATTATACAAACGAAGGATCTGGTAAAGAAATATGGGAGCCGTACAGTGGTGAACCATGTATCTTTTAACGTAAAACAAGGTGAAATTGTGGGTTTGCTGGGGCCTAACGGAGCCGGTAAAACCACTTCTTTTTACCAGGTAGTAGGCCTTGTAAAACCCGATGAAGGTTCTGTTTGGCTCAATGACAAAGAGATTACCCGGGAGCCAATGTATAAAAGGGCGCAAATGGGCATCGGCTATCTTCCCCAGGAAGCCAGTGTTTTTAGAAAATTGAGTGTAGAAGATAACCTGCTGGCGGTATTAGAAATGACCAAAATGAATAAACAGCAGCGAAAAGATAAAATTGAAGAGCTTTTAAATGAATTCAGGCTGCAGCATGTACGCAAGAATAATGGAGATACTTTAAGTGGTGGAGAAAGGCGCCGCACCGAAATTGCCCGGGCGCTTGCCGTAGATCCTAAATTTATTTTGCTGGATGAACCCTTTGCCGGTGTGGATCCCATCGCCGTAGAAGATATACAAGCTATTGTGGCCCGCCTAAAATATAAAAACATCGGTATCCTTATTACAGATCATAATGTAAATGAAACCTTATCTATTTGCGATAGGGCTTATTTACTTATTGATGGCAGTATTTTTAAACACGGTACCGCCGATGAACTGGCAAGCGATGAGCAAGTGAGAAAACTATACCTGGGCCGAAACTTTGAACTGAAACGAAAAGATTACTTACACAACGAAGCGGCAGGCCGGGGCAACATTTAAATTTATTGATTCATTGCAACACAAAAAAACCGCATGGTAAATGCGGCTTTAATGAAAACACAGCATGAGTTAATAAATCCTACCCCGAAAAATTGCTCCCCTAAAAGCAAAATCACAAGACAACATTTACTCCGGGTGTTTCACTTTAAAAAACAAACCGGTTCACATGCGAGTTGTTTTAATCCCTTATATGTTATATCCAGCAAGCATATAAAAGAATATCAGTTAATAAATATTTGTATAAAAAAAAGGAATATTTAATCCTAAAACAATAATCCATTTGGATACCATTTTGCCAGCCGGTTAGTTTATAATAACTAAATTTTATATTTACATGCATTATAACTTTAAAAAAATTTGCTTTCGGCCAATTTTTTTAACTTGCCAGCAATGAAAATTCTATCACCGCTTATATCACGTTTGGCACGCATGAGATTATGGCGAATAGAAAACTGGACAAACCACCCGGCAGTTGCCCAACGGGAAGTGTTGCAACACCTGGTTACGGCCGCTCAATACACTGAATTTGGAAAGAAATATGGCTTTAGCCGCCTTTTTAATTTAAAGGAATTTAAAAAAAGGGTGCCAATACACGAATACACTGATTTGAAGCCTTACATTGAAAGAATGATGCAGGGTGAAGAAAATGTTTTATGGAACGAACCCATTAAGTGGTTTGCAAAATCATCGGGCACTACCAGTGAAAAGAGTAAGTTCATTCCTATGAGCGATGAAAGCTTAAAAGACAATCACTACCAGGCCAACAAGGATGTGCTCACCAATTACTATAAAAATTTTCCGGGCAGCGATCTTTTAACAGGTAAGGGGCTTGTAGTAGGCGGATCGCACCAGATAAATAAATTAAATGAAAACATACAGTATGGCGATCTTAGCGCTGTACTCATGCAAAATTCACCCTTTTGGGGGCAATGGCTAAGAACCCCCGAGCTCAGTATAGCCCTGCTGGATGAGTGGGAAAATAAAATTGAAAAATTAGCACAAACCACCTCAGTTGAAAATGTAACATCGCTGGCAGGTGTACCCACCTGGACCCTAATTTTATTAAAACGTATTTTAGAAATTACGGGTAAAAAAAATATAAAAGAAGTGTGGCCAAACCTGGAACTGTATATTAACGGTGGTGTTTCATTTGTACCCTACCGGAAACATTTTGAAAAAATTATTGGCGCCCCCATTAATTATTTAGAAGTGTATAATGCCAGCGAAGGTTTTTTTGCAGCCCAGGAAAAACCCGATGATGATGGCATGACATTGTTTACAGAGCATGGCGTCTTTTATGAATTTATGCCCATTGAAGAATACAAAAAAGAAAATCCAAAAACACTTGGGTTGGCAGATGTAGAACTGCATAAAAACTATGCCCCGGTTATTAGTACCACAGGTGGTTTGTGGCGTTACCTTATGGGAGATACCATTCAGTTTACATCATTAAATCCATACCGTATAAAAGTAAGCGGAAGGCTTAAGCATTATATGAATGCATTTGGTGAAGAAGTAATTGTTGACAATGCCGACCACGCCATTGCCATAGCAGCCGAAAAAACCCATGCGATTGTAAATGATTATACCGCCGCCCCGGTTTATTTTACTGATTCCAGCAATGGCGCACACGAATGGCTTATAGAATTTGATAAAGAACCTGCCGATTTGCAAAAATTCAGCCTGGAATTAGACGCTGCATTAAAATTATTAAATAGCGATTACGAAGCCAAGCGGCATAAAAATATTGCACTTCGCATGCCCATTGTAAAGTCAATACCCAAAGGGATATTTAATAAATGGCTTCACCATAAAGGGAAAATGGGCGGGCAACATAAGGTGCCCAGGCTCAGCAATGAAAGAACCATTCTGGAAGAAGTTTTACAATTGATTTAACGGGCTTTGCAAAAAAAAAATTAAACTTGCATTCTCATACAATTTACTCACATACGGGCATCAAACATACAATATGAAGACGCTAAAAATTCCTTTTTTCTTTATTTTATTTCTCCTGATCAGTTTCACATCCTGCCAAAATAAAACCGATGATATGACGCCGGATCCACAAGTGGAGCTAGCCTTAACACAGGGTACCTGGCGGGTTTCTGACTATACAGTAAATGGCTCAGATCAATCTGGTTTATTTAATGGTTACAGTTTCACCCTAAACCAAAATGGCACTGCCAGCGCCAATAATGGAACCATTACCAATGGTACCTGGGCAAGCACTACAAACAATGGCACCAAAACAATTTCAATAGATTTAGGAACCGGTATGCCATTGATAATTTTAAACCAGGCCTGGAAAGTAGGTGAGTTTAATTTTAATACCGTTAACCTGTCAGTATCAAGTACCAACCCTACGGTACAGTCTGTTTTAATATTACAGAAAAACTAAACCTGATATAGATTTACTGCGCTTGTCATTTTGTTCCGCAATTTGTTTTACTTTGCCGCAAAAATAAAATGAAGACCACAGCATTTACCGCAAAGCATATTTTACTCCAGGCAAAAATGGCCGAATTCGCAGGTTTTAATATGCCCATTTCATATAGTGGCATTAAAGAAGAACATGCCGCAGTGAGAAAAAATGCCGGCGTTTTTGACGTAAGCCACATGGGCGAATTTATTTTGAAAGGTCCCGAAGCGCTTCCGCTTATTCAAAAAATAACCAGCAACGATGCCTCAAAACTCACAGCCGGTAAAGCACAGTACAGTTGCCTGCCCAACGAAAATGGAGGAATCGTGGATGATTTACTGGTTTATTGCCTGGAAGAAAACAAGGCCTATATGCTGGTAGTAAATGCCGGCAATATTGATAAAGACTGGAACTGGATAAGTAAGCACAATACTGAAAATGCAGAGATGCATAATATTTCTGACAAAACCTGTTTGCTTGCCATACAAGGCCCCAATGCTACAAAAATATTACAACCCCTTACCGATGTAGATATTTTGAATTTGAAATATTACACTTTTGCAAAAGGTAAATTTGCGGGTGTAGATAATGTACTTATTAGTGCAACCGGGTACACCGGTGCCGGTGGCATAGAAATTTATTTTGAAGACAAAGACGATGCCGCCAATAAAATATGGGACGCTATTTTTGAAGCCGGTAAAGCAAAAGGCATAAAACCGATTGGCCTTGGCGCCAGGGATACCTTACGCCTTGAAATGGGTTTTTGCTTATATGGGAATGATATTGACGACACTACTTCTCCCTTAGAAGCAGGCCTGGGCTGGATCACAAAATTTAGTAAGGAGTTTACTGCAAAAGAAATTTTTGAAAAACAAAAAGCCACAGGTGTAGAAAAAAAACTCGTTGGTTTCGAAATGATAGATAAAGGGATTGCCCGCCATGACTATGAAATAAAAGACGCCACAGGAAATATTATTGGCAGGGTAACATCGGGTACACAAGCACCCAGTTTAGATAAAGCCATCGGCATGGGTTATGTAAAAACCCCATTTTCGGCACAAGGCACAGAAATTTATATTGCTGTACGCAATAATCTTTTAAAGGCTAAAGTGGTAAAAATGCCTTTTGAATAATTTTCATTCATAAATTTAATCGCATTTTTTTCCCGATATGGCAAAACCCCAACTGCATGTTTCACTTTCACCGGCCTTACTTCATTTAGAAGAGGTAAATAGCAGCATCGTTGTAATAATTGATGTGTTGAGGGCAACATCTACCATTGCTACTGCATTATATAATGGTGCAAAAGCAATTGTACCGGTAGATAGTGTAGCCGAGTGTATAAGAATCGGGAAACAAATAGAAGCCATTACCGCAGGAGAAAGAGATGGGCGTATTGCCGAAGGCTTGCAATATGGGAATTCTCCTTTTGACTATCCACCCGATTTTATTAAAGACAAAGTATTGGTACTTACTACAACCAACGGCACTAAATTATTGCACATGGCGCTGGAGAAAAGTGCCCGGGGAATTATAACCGGTTCTTTTCCTAACCTGGATGCAGTATGTACATATTTAAAAAATGCCGGTGAAAATATTATTTTAGGCTGTGCCGCATGGAAAGACAGGATTAATATTGAAGATAGTTTGTTTGCCGGAGCCGTTATTGAAAATGTAAAAGATCATTTTGAAATAAAAGGCGATGCGGCATCCATTGCACATGGATTGTATATAAAGGCAAAAGATGATTTATTTGGATTTATGAAAATAAATAATGCTTCTCATTATCACCGCCTCATGGGTTTTGGCCTGGAAAAAGATATTCGGTATTGCCTTACGCCCAATGGGGCAAACATTCTACCCATATTTAATGATGGAAAATTAGTGAAAGGTTAAGATTCTTCATTTTCACCAAAGTTTGCGTAATCACTTCGCAGGTTGAATAATTTTCCTTTACTTTTGCAAATTGCCCTTTTTTGAATGATCGGGGCAAAACCAATCACCTATTGTTAAAAGTAAATCAGGAAATAAATTGGCCTTACCCCATCTCGTAAAACATATTTATAACAACGGCACAGAAGAAGTTATCAGGCGTGGTAAAAAAATTCATGCATTTGGATTTGTAGAATTGATAGAGCACGATGAATTGATGAGCAGCATTGTCTTTAGGGTAAAAGATGATAGTTATGCCACATTTTATAAAGTGTACATCCATAAGTATGACGATGCCAAAATGATGAACCTGCGTTGCAGTTGCCCTTATAACCTGGGAGATATTTGCCGCCACGAAGCAGCAGCTTTGCTTCGGTTACAGGACATGGCAGATAAGAATTTACTTACCGGAGATGCAATTCAATATGATCAGCGGCATACGGTTGCTAAAATGAAAGATATTAACCTTAAGATGATCCGGCTGTTTGCTTCGCCTGAAATTATTGACCATGCAGAAAAAATGTTACAAACCATTAAAGCCAGGATTGTAAAAAGCGGTGATGAAAGAGTGGAAGCCATCATCACAGAAGGAAATACAGAATACCCGGTGGTAGTACAAAAAAATGATGAAAAGAATTTTGATACATCCTGTACTTGTGCTGAAACAGAGCACCCACTTTGTGTTCATAAAACCATGCTGCTTTTGCAATTATTAAATAACCATGGTGCATATTATTTTGACAGTATCCGCAATTGGGATAAAGAGAAAAACAAATTGCTTCAAATTTATGGATATAGTTTGCAAGATGACCTCACCGGGAAATTTGAATTTAACTATAAAGACGGCAAACCCTTTTTAAAACTTTTAGACACTTCTATAAAGCGGGTTGCCATACAGCCATCCCGTATGCCATTCCCCAAGCCGGAATTTAGTTTTAAAAAAGAACCGGTAGCCGTAGAGCCCGGTAGCGATTTTATGGCCGAAGAAAAATTACTGCGCCTTGGCCTCGTATTTAATTTTAATGAAAATAAATTTCCTGGTTTTGCAGTAGATTGTGTACAAGGCATAGCAGATGAAACGGGCAGTAAGTTTATTGAAAAAGTAGAAAAATTAGACCTTACTAAATTTGTAAATACTGATTCATTTACTGAAGGGGATAAACAACTCTTTCAATTAATAAGAAAAGTACAACAGGTAGAAATAAATAAATACCTAAACCGGAACTCTCCTTTCAGTGGTTTCTGGGAAAATATTATTCAAACAGAAGGCGAAGAACTACCGGAAGAAACAAGGGCGCTGATGAGCGAATACCTGCATCCTAAGCTTAAAAAAATAATGAAAGAACAGTCAGGAAACCCCCTGGTGTACATTTTGCCAAAAGGAAAAGCATTTAAAACCGCCGAATTAATAAATGTAGAATTAAGTGAAAGTAGTTTATCTCCTTTATTTAAAGTGATTGCCATAAAAGACCATTTTGAAATTGAATGTAAGGCAAAACTCGGGAGCCTGGAGTTATCGTTACCCGAAAATGAATGTGATAGCAGCCTTTTGTTTTTGTATAATGGAATTTTATATAGCTGGGACAATACGGATGATATTTTACGTATTGAAAGTTTTGTGAAGAAAGGGAATATGATACTTACCAAAGAGAACTGGACCGGTAAAATGCGTGATATTATTTTACCGCTGGCTAAAGAATACCCGGTAGACTTTGATAAAAGCTTAATCAAAGAAGTAATGGATGGAACCCCTGAAGTAAAATTATTGCTCCAGGAAAAAGGCGAACACCTGGTGTTTCAGCCCGTTTTTAGTTACAAAGGTTTTGATGCAAAACCGAAAGACAAGGAAAGAATACTGGTACCCGATGGCGATAAAATATTAATGATAAAAAGGCACCTGAACGAAGAGCAGGCTTTTTTACAAAAACTGCAAAGCCTTCATTCAAATTTTACACATCACCCCGAAACGGGCAGTCTGGTTTTGAAAGGCGTAGATGTATTAAAAAATAACTGGTTCTTTTTGTTTGTAGATGCCATGAAAGAGCTGAAGGTTTCAGTATATGGTTTCGAAGCTTTGAAAAACTTTAGGTTTAATACCGCCAGGCCCAGTACACATATACATGTAAGCAGCGGGCTCGATTGGTTTGATGCCAAAGTAGAAATAGATTTTGCCGGGCAACGGGTGGGTATTTCTGATATTAAAAAAGCATTGGCAGGGAAACAATCATTTGTACAACTGGGTGATGGTACATTTGGCATATTGCCCGATGATTGGCTAAAAAAATATTCATTGCTATTTAAGGTAGGCGAAGGCAGGAGTGATAAACTCAGGCTTACAAAATATCACATGAGTGTGATAGATGAATTGTATGAAAATAAAAATGAAGAAGAATTAAGCTTTAACCTGGATGCTAAATATGAGCGTTTGAGGGAGTTTAAGAATATACCCGATACAGCTCCGCCTGCAGAAGTAGAAAACATATTACGGCCTTACCAGGTATCTGGGTTCCAATGGCTAAATTATTTGAACGACGTAGGCTGGGGCGGCATCCTGGCAGATGATATGGGCTTGGGTAAAACTGTGCAGGCGCTGAGTATGCTGGATCATTATAAAAAAACAAATGAACATTTAAGAGCCATTGTAATTTGCCCCACTACTTTGATTTATAATTGGCAAAATGAAATTAAGAAGTTTACACCTTCGCTTACAAATCATATTCACCATGGCAATGCCCGCATCCGTAAAGTTGATGAACTGGAAAAATATGATATTATAATAACTACCTATGGTACATTAAGAAGTGATGTGCAACTGTTCATGAAAATTTTATTCGACTATGTGATCCTGGATGAAAGCCAGGCAATAAAAAACCCGGCATCTAAAGTTACTAAAGCAGCAGGCCTGCTACTGGCAAAAAACAGGCTTTGTATGAGTGGTACCCCGCTGCAGAATAACACATTTGATATTTTTGCCCAAATGAATTTCTTAAACCCGGGGCTACTGGGGAGTATGGAATTCTTTAGAAATGAATTTGCAACACCAATAGACAAATTTGGTGAACAGGAACAAAAAGATCATTTAAGAAAATTATTATACCCTTTTATTTTAAGACGTACCAAAGAACAGGTGGCCAAAGACCTACCCGAAAAAACAGAAACGATTTTGTTTTGTGAAATGCAACCGGCGCAGCGTAAAATTTATGAAGCTTACCGCAACAGTTACCGGGACAAAATTTTAGGAACGATTGATGAACAGGGGATAGATAAATCTCAACTTACCATTTTACAAGGGCTCATGAAACTGCGCCAAATCTGCGATAGCCCCTATATATTAAATGAAGAAGAGAAACTCCCCAATGAATCTATAAAACTTGAAGAGCTAACCCGTGAAATCACAGAAAATATCGGTGAACATAAAGCGCTTGTGTTTTCTCAATTTTTGGGTATGCTGGCATTGATTAAAGAAAAACTAATAGAGCATAATATCCCATTTGAATATTTTGATGGCAGTACCAGCACTTTAGACCGGGAAAAAGCCATTCAGAATTTTCAAAAAAATGACAGTTGCCGGGTATTCTTAATTTCATTAAAAGCCGGGGGTGTGGGACTGAACCTTACTGCAGCAGATTATGTTTATATCGTTGACCCCTGGTGGAACCCGGCAGTAGAACAACAAGCCATTGACCGTACACACCGGATCGGGCAAACAAAAAATATATTTGCTTATCGCATGATTTGCATAGATACCATTGAAGATAAGATCATGCAATTACAGGAAAGAAAGCGCATCCTGGCAAAAGAACTCATAGCAGATGATAGTAATTTTGTAAAATCACTTACCAAAGCAGATGTAGAATACTTATTCAGTTAATTGTGCTTAAAAAAAAGAGCCGTTAATTCGGCTCTTTTTACATTCGATAAAATTTATTTATGATGCTGCAATGGTAATACCCGATGCAGTAAACCTGATTTCATTTATGGGTTCGGTAATAGCGTCAATTTCGGCCTGAGCTTTTTTAGCATCTTCGGCATAGTGCTTTTGTTCTGCTACCGATGTAGTTTTAATTTTAGCATCACCTGTCATTACTACTGTTTTACCTATTGCTGCCGTAGGAACAAAGAAACCATAGTCTTTCATTTTTACCATGATCTTCGTTTTATCAGTAGTTTCTAATGTAACCCAGCATCCTTTTTTGCTGCACACATCTACCACTTTACCTTTAATGGTTACGTTTTCGAGGGGTTGTTTTTCTAATAGAGCGGGTAGCTCATCAACAGAGATAACTTTGCCAGATTCCGGCTTAGCGCCATATACATCACCGGGGTTGGCATCACCTGCCGGGGGTTGCGCCTGCAATAAGGCAGCAGAAAATAAAAAGGCAACTGCAAAAAGTATTTTTTTCATGTTTTTTAATTTCGTTTTTAAGTGTGCAAACCTACACAAACTGTTTGTAAAACACCAGCTATCTTTCATTTTTTTAACAAGTACCAACCCTTAGCCTGGTACTGCTTTACAGCAATTACTAAAATGAGAACAATACCGGTGGTTTATTCTATATTTTTACAAAGAATCAATGTTTGAAAGATGAAACCCTACTTTAGTTTTTGCATACTATTATTAATATTTTCAGATGTACTATCACAAGAGAACCCTTTTATTAAGTTGGTGGAACCCAACAAAACAAATAATAAAGTTTCTGCTTCCAGGCAGTTTTTAATTGGCAGTACCTGTAAAACATGCAACCTTACTGTGAATGGTGAAAATACAAAAGTATATGCTACCGGCGCTTTTGCCTATGAACTTAATTTGCATGAAGGGGATACAAATTTTATTTTGCAGGCAACAAATGCAGCGGGTAAAAAAATTGTAAGAAATATAAATTTCAATTATAAAAAGCCCGAACCCCCAGGCCCGATAACCGTACCGGCTATAGAAAGCATACAAACATTCCCGGCAGGAAATTTAGTATTAAGCGCAGGAGATAAAATTAGTTTTACGGTAAAAGCTTTGCCCCAATCTAAATTGACCACGTATGGCAACACTGTTTTATATGAATTGCCCGAATCACAAGCACAGGGTATGCCAGGCATTTACCAGGGAGAATACATTGTAAAACCAACTGATGATTTCGCTTCCATAAAATTTCCGGTAACATTAGAAGCCCCCAATGGAGAAAAGATTAATAAAGAAACCAGGTATAGTTTTTCGGTAATGTCACCTTTAAGTTCAGATGTGTGCTATACCAGCGGCAGGTTGGCACATTTAGTTTACGGCCTTGGGCAGGACAGGCTGGGTGGCGCAAAGATGGGTTATATAGACAGCCTCATTCCATTAAAGATTGTGGGGAAAGTGGGGTCTGATTATAAAATTCAATTAGCAAAAAGCAGGATTGCATATATACCAGATGATTTGGTAACGCTCGCTCCAAAAGGCACACTCTCACAAGGGTCTTTAACGGGAGCCTGGCAGGTGTATGGAGATAGTGTGTATGATTATGTGCAGGTAAACCTTAGCGAAAGATTGCCTTATCAATCCATGCAATTTATTGACCCGTCAAGAGTGGTAGTAGATATTTTTGGTGCTACGGGCAACACCAATTGGATAAAGCAATTACCATCTGCCAAAGAAATAAGTAATGTGGATTATGAACAAATTAGTGATGATATTTTTAGGGTAACCATTTGGCTGAAACATGCACAGCATTGGGGCCATCATATTTATTATAATGGGAAATCACTTGTCATAAAAATAAAACAACAGCCCCAGTCGCTTGCTTTAAAAAATATGACCATTGCAATAGATGCCGGTCATGGAGGAAACAATACGGGTGCCGGTGGGCCAACGGGTTCTTCAGAAAAAATGATTGCACTCTCTGTTTCTTTAAAATTGCAAAAAGCTTTAGAAAAAGAAGGAGCCAAAGTAATAATGACAAGAACAACAGAAAAATTTTTTGATAATAAACAAAGAATTTTATTTTACCGGGATAGTGTTCCCGATTTGTTGCTTAGCGTTCACTTAAACTCAGCAGCCGACCCCATACGGGGTGGGGGTACCGGTACATTCTACCGGTATCTCGGATTCAGGCCATTAAGTGTTTTTATACATAGCCGGATGCTTGAGTTGGGATTAAAAGATTATGGGAATATCGGGTCATTTAATTTTATGCTCAATAGCCCTACAGAATATCCTAATGCGTTGATAGAAACACTGTTCATCAGTAACCCCGAAGAAGAAATGCTGGTGTTGGATGAAGTATTTCAGCAAAAAATGGCCGATAAAATTGTTGCTGGTGTAAAAGATTTTTTACAACATGCAGCAAGGGGGAAGTAATACGCAGTTATGGGTATATTTATTTTAGTTGTTTAGCTTACTTTTATAGGCTAATGGGTCAGGTTGCAAGCGAATATAAAAAAGTGTGTATCGTAGAAGATAAAACCGATTTACGGGAAGGGATGAGTATGATGATAGAAATGAGCGAACATTATTTATTATCAGGAAGTTTTGCGAATGCAGAAGAAGCGCTTAAAAAAATTCCGGAAATACAGCCTGATGCCGTATTGATGGATATCAATTTACCGGGGCAAAGCGGTATTGCCTGTGTATCCGCACTAAAACTGATGATACCGGAAATACAATTTTTAATGTGTACGGCTTATGAAGACAATGAAAAGATTTTTAACTCTTTAAAAGCAGGCGCCAGTGGCTATATATTAAAAACCGAGGGTACTGAAAAAATAATGGAAGCGCTGGATGAAATGCTTGCGGGGGGCAGCCCAATGAGTAGCAGCATAGCCCGTAAAGTAGTGGCCAGCTTTAGCCCTTCCCAGAATAATAACCCTATCATGGAAGAGCTTACCAGCCGTGAAACGGAAGTATTACAAAGCCTGGCCAAAGGCCTTATAGGAAAAGAAGTGGCTGATGCATTAGATATCAGTACCGGAACGGTAAGGAAGCACGTCCAAAACATTTATAAAAAGTTACAGGTAAATACAAGAGTAGAAGCGGTGAACCTTTTCTTAAATCGCTAACATTTTATTTTACACTATAATCCTGTTGAGTTTATCACATGATTGTTTTCAATAAATACATGGTTCTTTTTTTTGAAGGCATTAGCGTTTTTATGATGCTGTACTTTTTAATCCAGTTTTTAATATTACAAAAAAAAGAATACCTGTTTTATTCCATTTACCTGCTTTGCTTAAGCTTATATTACCTCACAGCTCTCCCGGATTTTTTCTTTGCCATCACGCCAAACGATGCCCATGCTTATTATTGGTATGATATGCTGAAACGCCCGTTACAATTTTGTAGCAGCATTTTCTACACTTTGTTTATCATGTATTTTCTCAGGTTAAATAAAACAGCGCCTAAGCTCAACCGCTTCCTTGTTGCCCTGCTTTATTTTTATTTATTCAGTGCAATCATGTGTTTACTGGGTAATATTTTTAGTGTGGATTATGATATGGTTTATTTTATATTGAGCTTTTTATTTTTTCCGGTACAAATTGTAATCGTTCTTTTACTTTTCAGGTATAAAGTGCCTTATGGCTTTTATGTAATTTGGGGTAGTACATTGGTTGTATTGGGGAGTTTATTTACATTGCTTTTGGATATCTACCTAAGATCGAAAAGCACTGAATTTTATGCACAGATGGATTATTCTTATTTGCCTGTTCAGATCACTATTTTAGCCGATATATTTTTATTCAGTATTGCTTTACAACACAAAGTGGCAGATAATGAAAAAAGGCTTAGCCAGGTAGCCTTGCAGCAACAGCTTGCCATCCATCATGAACGGGAAAGAATTATTACTGATTTGCATGATGATATAGGGGGCGGCTTAAGCAGTATCCGCATAATGAGCGATCTGCTTATAAAACATGAGCGTAACAATCCTGAAAGTAAAGCTTCCCAATTTGCACATAAGATATCTGTTACCATCAAAGAAATTGCCCAACGGATGAACACTATAATATGGAGCCTGAATGTGGAGAATGACCTGTTAGAAAACTTTTCAGAGTATGTTCGGCAATATGGCGTACAATATTTTGAAGATAGTTCCATAAAATTTGAATGTGAAATTTGTGATTTGCCACGGGAAGGAATTATACTATCAGGCATCCAGCGTAAAAATCTTTTTTTAATTGCTAAAGAAGCATTTCATAATATTTTAAAACATGCAAATGCAAGCCATGTTTTTGTAAAAATTTGTATGGATAATACTCTTCTAAAAATGCAGGTTATAGATAATGGTAATGGCTTTGTAGAAGAAAACCATTTTGGGAACGGCTTAAAAAACATGCAAAAGCGGATGAACGAAATAAAGGGCACCCTGCATATTTACGCAAACCAGGGCATTCATGTAGAGGTAGAATTACCCTTAAGCCAAATCAATTAGTTTCACGATAACATCATCTTTGAGTTGTATGCGGTAATTTTAATAAAAAAAATTATGCAAAATAGTATCCGGGAATTTAACGAGTACCGTACCCGCATGAATGATCTTATTTTAAGCAAAGACAACCTGGTGATTAAAAGATTGTGGAACCTCGATACCAATACATATACTGCCGGGGCTTTAGATGTAAAAACAAAAGAAATGCTCGGCCTGGTAGCCAGTATGGTGCTACGTTGCGATGATTGCATCAAATACCACCTGGGCAAAGCGTATGAACAAAAACTAAGTACTGCCGAAGTATATGAAGTATTTGCAGTTGCCAATATTGTAGGTGGTACCATCGTAGTTCCTCACACCAGAAGGGCTGCCGAATATTGGGAAGCCTTACAGGAAAGCCATTTACCAGATTAGGAAGTTTATGCAGAAACATCCTGTTTTTCTGTAATTTTGTATATAATTTTTATATATGCCTAATACAGATATATCATCGGCTCCCGTACTTACTCCTAAAGATTTTGCGACCGACCAGGAAGTAAGGTGGTGCCCCGGTTGTGGCGATTATTCCATATTAGCCCAGGTACAGAAAATAATGCCCACCCTGGGAATCCCCCGGGAAAACATTGTGATCATTTCAGGTATTGGCTGTAGCAGCAGGTTTCCTTATTATATGAATACGTATGGTATGCATAGTATCCATGGCCGGGCTACGGCAATAGCCAGCGGGTTAAAAGCGTCAAGGCCAGAATTAAATATCTGGATCGTAAGCGGCGATGGCGACGGGTTGAGTATCGGCGGTAACCATACCATCCATTTATTACGCCGAAACTTTAATGTAAATTTATTATTGTTCAATAACCAGATTTATGGCCTTACCAAAGGGCAATATTCTCCTACATCAGAAGAGCATAAAGTAACAAAAAGTACACCGTTGGGGAGTATTGACCACCCATTTAATCCTTTGGCCTTAGCCATGGGCGCCGATGCCAGTTTTATAGCGAGATCCATGGACCGGGATCCCAAACACTTACAGGCAATGCTTTTAAGGGCACAGCACCATAAAGGCTCTTCATTCCTGGAAATATATCAAAACTGTAATATTTTTAATGATGGTGCATTTGAAGTTTTTACAGAAAAAACATCAAAGCAAAATGAATCATTATTTTTAGAGCAGGGCAAACCACTATTATTTGGCACAGCCGAAGAACCCAAAGGAATTAAGTTAGATGGGTTTAAGCCGGTAATTGTGCAAATAGGAAAAGATGCCACATTGGATGATTTATGGATTCATGACGAACAGGATTTTTATAAAGCCCAGGTACTTATCCGCATGTTTGATGACCCCCGTTTACAAGGACATTTACCCAGGCCTTTTGGTGTATTTTACCAAACCCAGCGAGCATGTTACGAAGATGTAATGGCGATGCAATTGGAAGAAGCCATTTCTAAAAAAGGAAAAGCAGATTTACAAAAGTTATTAAAAGGGAAAGAAAGTTGGGTAATTAATTAATATAACCGCAACCCGCTTTTAAATATCAAAATAAATTTATTACATCAGGTATTATAAAGTACGAATATTTTTATCTTAATTTTTGTATGCCCCTGCATACCTGAGTTTATCTACTATATTATTTTTTTATTTCTTTAAAAATTGTTAAGAAAGTATAAAGACTGGCCTAATAATGGTAGGTACATAAGATAATCCTTATCTTGAATGCTACCATTATTAATTAAAAATAAAACGATAAAATGAAGTTATTTACAAGATCTCTTTTTGTACTTGCTTTACTAACAGGAGTAACAAGTTGCGTAAGTACCAAAAAGTTTAATGCACTACAAACAGATTATAACAGCTTAATGGCCAGGAGTACAGAGCTTGCCAGGGATGGTGAAACCTGTAAGAATAATTTAGAAAGGGCAACAATTGCCATGAACTCTTTGCAACAGCAAATAAATGCAGAGAAAGAGCATGTAAAAGCACTACAATCTGCCCTTGATAAATGCCTTACTTCTGCAGGACAGGGCAATGTGAATATTTCAAAATTAGTTGATGAAATCAATGCCTCTAATAAATACATCCAGGAACTGATATCCTCTAAAAATAAAAGCGATTCATTGAACATGGTATTAACCAACAACCTTACCCGTTCATTAAGCCGTGAAGAAATGAGAGATGTAGATGTAAAAGTGCTGAAAGGTGTCGTGTATATTTCCTTATCGGATAATATGCTGTACAAATCCGGTAGTTACGAAATTTCTGACAAAGCAGGAACTACCTTATCTAAAATTGCAAAAATAATTACTGACTATAAAGACTATGATGTGTTGATAGAAGGGAATACCGATGATGTGCCTATTTCTAAACCCAATATCCGCAACAACTGGGATTTAAGTACACTCAGGGCATCCTCTGTAGTGCAGGCGCTTCAAAATAATTATGGTATAGACCCCAAACGCTTAACTGCCGGGGGCCGTGGAGAGTACAACCCGGTTGTTAGTAATGATTCACCTGATGGTAAAGCCAGGAACCGCCGTACAGAAATTATTATTACGCCAAAACTTGACCAGTTTATGGATTTAATAGAAAAAGCGCCGGAATCTAAAAAATAGTAATCTTACTTTAATAACATATTGTAAACTCCCGAAGTATAAATTTATTTCGGGAGTTTTTTGTGCCAGGTATAATCATTAATATTGTGGTAGCAGGATATAAAATAATATATTGATAGGCGGTAAAAAACTACAGCAGTCTAAAGTGGATCATAAATTTTCATCAAAAAATACATTATACTCAAGAAAAAATATTTTCTTATGTAGTTCGTTTTGTTTGGTTTTCGGTATCATTTTCCATTTAGTAAACCCGTATTATTTTGCTGTAACAGGAGCTATTTTTGAAATTCTTTGGTTTCCGGTAATATTGCTATCATTCAGTTTGCCTGTTTTATCCTTTTTGTATTGGAGCAAAGAAAAATATACATTTCTATCAGTTTATTTTTATTCAATTATAATAAGCTTACTTTCCTTATTATTGATCTTTTTATAATTTCGGGTGCGATTTATTTTACTTCATTAATTTTTGAAATGCGATGAAAATAAAATTTCTAATACTTTTATTTCTCCTGCTCAATTCTTGTATGCAACATAATAAGGATAATAAAAGTATGGAAGCCCAACAAAAATTTGATAAATCAAAATGGATCAAGAATAACGGCAATGATTATCCTTACCGGGATGATATGCTGAACGATTTAATAAATAATGTAAAATTGAAAGAAATAAAATACGATTCCCTTATCAGCTTGCTTGGTCCCGCAAATAGAGAAGATGGCCAATACTTGTTCTACCGGATTATGCAACACCGGCTTGGTTTTTTTGTATTATCAGAAAAAACATTGGTCGTAAAATTAAATGAAGACAGTACGGTAGCGTGGAGAAAAATTAAAGAGTAAACGATTTACCGTTGTACAATAGCCGAATGATTAGAAAGCCATTAAATTTTGACAGAATTTTTCAAAATTACGAACTTTATACCCCCAAATGGAACAAAAATATATTTGATGAGTGGAAAAGAGTAATGATAGGAAAGGGGTTTCGGAAAAAGACGCAGACAAAAGAACATCAAAAGCAAATTTAGCATTCCCGGATGCCTTAGTTCAAAGTTACAAAGGCTTAATAAAGAATTTAGAATTGCCCCATAAAGATGACCATCACGTTTTGGCGGCAGCAATAAAGACAAATGCTAATGTAATAGTAACTAATAATATCAAACACTTTCCGGAAGAATATTTGCAATCATTTGGCTTAAGTGCAAAAGCCGCTGACGACTTTTTAAATGATATTATAGACCTCAATCAAGTACAGGCAGTTGCTGCATTTAAAGAAATGGTTCTAAATAAAAAAATCCTAAACAGGATGAATTTGAGGTATTAAATCTACTGAGAAATACAGGCCTTAATGACACTGCCAAGTATCTGCATACTTTATTGTAAATGCTTTAGCCTGGCAACATAAGTCAAAAACCATTAACAAAAGAATTTTCAAAAGCAGGGCCGATGAATCTACTGTCTTCGCAAATACCAAACCTAAATTGAAAATTATTGACCAAACTATTCCATTTCCCATTTTCGGGAAACTGTTCCTTTTTTTCGTAGCACAGTATAATTATTTTCACTGGCAATTTTTAAAAGATGGCGCCTGAACAGTTGCGGATAAAAATAGGTAAGCCATTTTCCAGTTTGTTTAAGCGGCTTTACGATACCAATATCTTCGAGCGCATCATAAGTGGCAGCGGCACATCGCATACCAAAAACCGCATAATCATAAGGCGCTTGTTGCAGGTATCCATTCAGTAAATTTGAAACCTCTTTATATTCGATGGAACTTACGGGTATCTCCACAGATGTATATTTTTTGCCTACTGTATCATTTGACCAATGTAAAAGATTTTCTACTTTAAAATATCCATTGGGGTCTTCATTATTCGCAATAATATGGCAGCGACCTTTAGGTTGAAAACCAATGATGCTATCGCCTAATTGAATGCTTACATGTCCACCCTTAAGGCCGCCAAAAAGTTTCTTTTCTGTTTTTTCGTATCCCTTTGCCGGTACAGATCCATACAAAAAATGCACAACCAATTTTTGCTGGCAATACAGTGGTGTAATGAAAATATTCAGCATTAAAAATAACACAAGCTTCATCTAATCTTTTTATTTTAATCACCCGATCAATGCATGAGCATATAAATATTCTGCAATTTGTATGGCATTGGTTGCGGCACCTTTTCGTAAATTATCGCTTACTATCCAGCAATTTAAAGTATTGGGTTGTGTCTCGTCTCTTCTTATCCTGCCTACAAAAGTATCATCTTTTTCATGTGCCGTTAATGGCATGGGGTAAACAAAATTATGAATATCATCCTGCAATACCACGCCGGGGGTAGCAGATAAAATATTTCTAACATCCTCTATTTTATAGTCTTTTTCAAATTCGATATTTACACTTTCACTATGCCCGCCCAAGGTGGGGATGCGTACACAGGTGGCAGTTACGCCAATATTTTTATCGTTCAGGATCTTTGCCGTTTCGTTGGCCATTTTCATTTCTTCTTTGCTGTATCCATTTTCCAGGAAGACGTCAATTTGTGGAATCGCATTTAAATCAATCGGGTATTTATATGCCATTGGCCCCTCTATTTGTTTCCGTTCATTCATGAGTTGATCCACTGCTTTTACCCCGGTACCCGTTACACTTTGATAAGTACTTACAACCACTCTTTTTATTTTATACTTTGCATGCAAAGGGTTTAAAATTAATACCATTTGTATGGTGCTGCAATTTGGGTTTGCAATTATTTTATCTGATGCTGATATAACATTTGCATTCACCTCCGGTACAATAAGTTTTTTATCCGTATCCATTCTCCAGGCGCTGCTATTGTCAATAACGGTAATGCCCGCTTCTGCAAAACGGGGCGCCCACTCTAAAGAGGTATTGCCGCCGGCAGAAAATAAAGCCACAGCAGGTTTCTTATCTATCGCTTCCTGCATACTTACTACCGTATATTCCTTTTCATTAAATTTTATTTTTTTCCCCACAGAGCGTTCCGAAGCTACAGGAATTAATTCTGTAACCGGGAAATTCCTTTCTTGCAATACCTCGATCATTTTAGTGCCTACCAGTCCGGTAGCGCCTACTACAGCAACTTTCATTGAGTTTTTTTAGCAAAAGTAACAGTTATTCAAACTTTATCATTTTTAACCCTGCATATTAAATTATGATATTCTTTGTCATAATTCATTAACTTTAAAACAACGATAAGATATGAAATCAATTTTATTCTTCTTCTATTTGCTTTTTGCAACTTTTACAACAGCCTTTGGGCAGATCAATGAAAATTTTTCTGATGGTGATATCACCCAAAACCCGGCCTGGCAGGGAAACCTGGCAGACTTTACCGTAAATGCATCGCTTCAGTTACAAAGTACCAATATGGTTGCCAACAGCAGCTTTTATATAAGTACCCCCAATGCAAAAGCTACCGCTACCCAATGGGATTTATATGTGAACCTGGCTTTTAATCCTTCATCTGCCAATTATGTAGATATATATGTTACTTCTTCTGCAGCAGATATTACCCTCCCCGCTACTACCGGTTATTTTGTGCGGCTGGGCGGTACCGATGATGAAATATCGTTGTTTAGAAAAGATGCCACGGGCACTTCTGTAAAAATTATTGATGGTATCAACGGCACCTTAAATACAAGTAATAATACCCTGCGCATCAGGCTTATTTGTACTGCTGCCAATCAATGGAACCTGCAACGGGACCTTACCGGTGTTGGAAATTCTTTTACAACTGAAGGAATTGTGACCGATGCTACATACACTACATCGGCCTATTTTGGAATTTTTATAAAGCAAAGTACAGCTAGCTTTTTTCAAAAGCATTTCTTTGATGATATATTGGTACAGGATTATGTACCAGATACTACGCCCCCGCAAATTGTTTCATTAAATGCAACTTCGGCTACGCAATTAGAGGTACTCTTTAATGAAGCGGTAGATCCGGTGAGCGCCGGGCAGCCTACCAATTATGTAATAGATAATGGAATGGGTATGCCACTAACTGCAACCCGGAGTATAACGAACCCCGCCCTTGTGCAGTTGCAGTACGGAAGCTCTTTTCCAGAAAGGCAATTATTAACGCTAACTGTAAATAATGTAAAAGACCTGGCAGGTAATGCAATAGCCCAGGCAACATCAACCTTTACGTATTTTACTGCCCGGCAATTTGATATTGTTATAGATGAGATTATGGCAGATCCAACACCCCTGGTGGGTATGCCCGATGCAGAATGGGTAGAACTAAAAAACAGGAGTGGCTTCGATATGAATTTACAAGGGTGGAGGCTGGGAAAAATAACGGGTATGAGTGGGCCGATGCCTAATTATATTTTAAAGAAAGACAGTTTTGTGGTTATTACTACTTCAAGTTCATTGGCTGCTATGCAGGCTTTTGGACCAGCGCTAAGTGTAACCAGTTTTCCATCTGTAAATAATACCAGCGATCAAATTTATTTAACCTCCAATGATGGCAGAACGATACATAGCGTTAGTTATACAGACAGCTGGTACCAAAATGATTTAAAGAAACAAGGCGGTTGGTCACTTGAAATGATTGACCCCAACAACCCTTGTACCGGCATACAAAACTGGAAAGCCAGTATTGATGACCGGGGCGCTACACCGGGTAAAAAAAATTCAGTAGATGCGGTTAATATAGATAATACTTCACCCCGCCTTTTAAGAGCATATGCTACCGATAGTGTTCATATAACCCTCGTTTTTTCTGAATCTTTAGATAGTAGTTTTGCCGCTTTAGGACAATACCAGGTAAGTGATGGAATTGGGGCGCCTGCTGCTGTAATGCCTATGGGGCCACAGTTTGACCGGGTTACCTTGTTGCTCGGAAATGCCCAGGCATTGGCACATAATAAAATTTATACAGTTACCGCATTAGCAGTTACTGATTGTAGTGGAAATCAAATAGGTTCAAATAATACAGCCCGTGTAGGTTTAAATGAACTGGTGGATAGTTTTGATGTAATTGTAAATGAAATTTTATTCAATCCTTATCCTTCGGGAACCGATTACGTAGAAATATACAACCGGAGCAAAAAAATTATATCGCTCAAAAATATGTATCTCGCTAATCGGAATACATCCAATGAAGTAAGCAGTATTCAACAAATAAGTACAGAAGATTATTTATTATTCCCCGGAGATTTTATGGTGCTTACTGCCAGCAAAGATTTAGTATTGCAGGGATTTGTTGCTGAAAACCCGGATGCATTTATTGAATTATCAATGCCATCTTATAACGATGATAAAAGCAATGTGGTCCTGCTAAACCAGCAAGGGAATATTGTGGATGAACTGGCATATAGCGATAAATGGCATTTTGCACTTATCAGTAATGATGAAGGTGTTGCACTCGAAAGAATAGATTATGATGCGGCTACCCAGCAAGCATCTAATTGGCATAGTGCAGCCAGCAGTGTAAACTATGGTACACCCACATATAAAAATTCACAATACCGGGCGGGCGCCAGCCCGATTGGTGAAATAACGGTTACACCAGGAATTATAAGCCCGGATAATGATGGAATTGATGATTTTGCAGTTATTCAATACCAGTTCCCCGAACCGGGTTATACTGCTAATATCAGCATATTTGATGCAGCCGGCCGGCTTGTTCGTTACCTGCAGCGTAATGCATTAAATGGAATTAAAGGCAGCTATCGTTGGGATGGCCTGGGCGATAAACAACAAAAATTAGCCGTAGGAATTTATATTATTTATACACAAGTGTTTACATTACAAGGTAAAACACAAACTTTCAAAAATGTAATTGTACTGGCGGGCAAAAAATAACTGGAATATTCTCAACCTTACAAATTGTTAAGAAAAACTTAATACTAAACAAGTGTTTAATTAATTTAAACAAGTGTTTAACTTTGCATTCCATTTTTGGATGTAAGGCAGGTGTCAGATAAAAAAATACATATACTTAAGGAGGCTGAAAAGGTGATAGCCGCAAAGGGATACGATGCGGCTTCGGTAAGGGATATTGCCGAAGCGGCCGGGGTAAACCTTGCCATGATTTCATATTATTTTGGCAGTAAAGAAAAGCTGATGGAAGCCCTGCTTCGTTACCGTATGGAATTTATGGCATTAAAAATGGAGCATCTTAAAAAAGATAGTAGCATTAGCCCTGCAGAAAAAATCCAGGCGCTGATGCAGGCTTATATCGAAAGGATTTTCAATAACCAGGATTTTGCAAAAATCATCATGGCAGAACAGGTTATCAGGAAGCATCCCGCTACTTTAGCTTTATTGCGCCAGCTAAAACTTAATAATTATAAAAGCCTTAATGATATTGTAGAAGAAGGAATCAAAAAGAATTTCTTTAAAAAAGACACTGAAGCTTTTTTCTTATTTACTACCCTTACCGGCGTAGTAAACCATATTATTATTAACAAGCAGTTTTATATTGATTTTCATCAATTAGAAAATGTAAACGAAGAAAAGATAAATGAAATGCTGGCGCAAAAAACTTTCATTCACATACATAAGATATTTAAATTATTCCTGGAAAAATGAGGCATAAAATTATTATAAGTGTTTTGGGTTTGTTCATTTCACTTGCCATTACGGCACAAACAACCAATCCATTATCACTACAAGAAGCAATAAAATTAAGCATAGCAAATAGCCATTATATAAAAATTGATAGCGCTAATATCAGGACTGCCATGGCAACAGTACAGGAATCGAAAGATAAAAAATTACCCGATGCATCAGTAAGCGCCAGTTACCTGAGATTGTTTGGCGCCAATGTAGCCATGGCAAATGCACAGCCCGGCAAAGAAGCCCCTTCTCCTTCACAGGCAGTATATGGCATTGCCAATTTGAGTATGCCAATTTATGCGGGCGGAAGAATAAGATATGGAATAGAATCTACTAAATTATTGCAACAGGCGGTACAACTTTCGGCCGAAAACAATAAAGAAAAAATTGCATACAATACCACGCAGGCTTATGTAAATTTATATAAGGCAGCCAGGGCGGTAGCCGTAATACAGGAAAACCTGCAGGTTTCTATAGCCCGTGACACACAGTTTAGCCGATTAGAACAAAATGGCGTAATGGCACGAAATGATTTACTAAAAGCACAGTTACAAACTTCTAATATTGAACTGAGCTTGTTGGATGCACAGAGTAATTTAGAATTGGCCAATACCAATATGGACCTTTTACTGGGCTTGCCAGGGTCAACACAATTACAGATTGACACTGCCTTTATAGCATATAATTTACCTCTTTTATCTTTTGAAGAATATGAATCCCTGGCACTAAAACAACGTACCGATTTACAATCTTTATCCATACAACAAAAAGCATCTGCATTCAATATTAAATCGGCTATTGCTGCACAATATCCAAGCCTGGCAGTGAGTGGCGGATATATTGCCGGAAAAATTCCCAACCTCATTACAGTAACCAATGCTATGAATATTGGGTTTGGTATTAAATACAACCTCAGTAACCTTTGGAAAAAAAATACAGCTTTAGAGAAAGCGAAGGCATCGCAAAATATATTATTGGCTAATGAAGGTCTATTGGTTGATGATATTAAATTACAGGTGAATAAAGATTATCAAAATCAATTATTAGCCAATAAAAAAATAGAAGTGTACCTGAAAGCAGAGCAGCAGGCACAGGAGAATTATCGCATCACTAAAAATAAATATGATAATGGCCTGGCAACTATCACAGAATTACTGGATGCAAACGTAATGCTATTACAAACCCGTTTAAATATTTCTGGAGCCCGTGCAGATGCGGTGCTGGCTTATTATAAATTATTAGCAACAGCAGGAACCCTTTACCAAACAACAATAAAATAATTATACAAATAATTTTAAAAATATGGCAGAAGAAAAAATAATAGAAAAAGAAGAAAACCTGGAGCCGGATCAAAAACCTAAAAAAAGGAGCCCGGTATTTATCGTCTTATTGGTGGTACTGGTGTTGGTGGGCGCTTATTTTGGATACCATTGGTACCAATACAGCCAAAGTCATGAAACCACCGATGATGCACAGGTAGAAGCAAACATAAGCCCGGTAATTTCAAAAGTAGCAGGATACATCAGAGAAATAAGAGTACAGGATAATCAGTTTGTACATCAAGGAGATACTTTATTGATATTGGATCAGCGTGATCTTACCATGAGTTTAAACCAGGCGAAAGCTGCTTTAGCTACAGCAAAAAGCAACCTGGCCCAGGCAACCGCAACAAGCCATGCAGCCCGTGTGGGTATTGGTAGTACACAAGCAGCAGTTACCACTGCAGAGGCACAAATACAAACGGCAAAAGTAAATGTAACCCGTACAGCACAAGACCTGGCACGGTATAAAAATTTAATAGCCGATCATTCAATCACACAACAGCAATTTGAACAGGCAGAAGCTGCACATCAGCTTGCTGTAAGGCAATTGCAAGTGTTGGTAGATCAAAAAAACCAGGCACATGTACAAACCGGCGTAGTACAATCTCAAAGTAATGCAACCGGCCAACAAATTTCGGTAGCAGCATCATTGATAAAACAACGTGAGGTAGATGTAGAAACCGCAAAGCTCATGCTATCCTATACGGTACTTACAGCTGCAGAAAGTGGCGTAGTTACCAAAGTGCCTGTACAAGTAGGCCAGTTAATTCAACCGGGCCAATCTCTATTTAGTATCGTATTGGATAATGAAAAATGGGTAATCGCAAACTTTAAAGAAACACAAATTAATCACATGTTGCAGGGGCAAAAAGTAACTATACATGCCGATGCTTTTCCCAAACATGATTTTGAAGGGACTGTAGCTTCTTTTTCCCCAGCTACCGGCAATAAGTTTTCGATCCTTCCCGCAGATAATGCAACCGGGAATTTTGTAAAAACAGTGCAACGCTTACCAGTTAAAATTGAATTCACACAACCAAAGGATAGCCTAATTAAAAGGCTCAGGGCTGGTATGAATGTAATTGTAGAAGTGCATTTGAATTAACACTCCATGATAGAACAGGATTCTTTAGTAGAATATGGTGCAAGGCGTGTAATTATAACCATTACGGCTATATTTTGTGCCTTACTCGAAATTGTTGATACCACCATTGTAAATGTGGCGCTCAGCGATATGAAGGGTAACCTTGGCGCTACACTTCCTGAAATTGGCTGGGTGATTACAGCCTATGCAATTGGCAATGTGATTATCGTACCTATGACGAGTTGGTTGTCCCAACAATTTGGCCGTAGAAATTATTTTGCAACATCCATTATCATATTTACAGTATTCTCATTCTTATGTGGGAATGCTACCAATATATGGGAACTGGTTGCCTTCCGGTTTTTACAGGGAATAGGAGGAGGCGCTTTATTGGTAACATCCCAAACGATCATTACAGAATCGTACCCCATTGCAAAAAGAGGAATGGCGCAAGCAATCTATGGACTGGGTGTTATCATTGGTCCTACGCTGGGCCCTCCATTGGGCGGATATATTGTAACCAATTATAACTGGCCTTATATTTTCTATATTAATATTCCCATCGGCATTATTGCCACTTTGCTTACCCTTCAATTTGTACGCAGCCCTAAGTTTGGTGAAAAAAGAAAAGCTTCAGAAATTGATTGGCTGGGCATTGGCTTACTTGCCATTACAGTAGGTTCATTACAATTTGTATTAGAGCGGGGCCAGGAAGATGACTGGTTTGAAAGTACCCATATACTTTTACTTACCATTACGGCAGCCCTGGGTTTATTCTTTTTTTTATGGCGGGAACTTACCTGCGAACATCCCATTGTAAATTTGAGGGTTTTAAAAAATGGGAACCTGCGTATTGGTACCATTATGTCATTCATCCTGGGTTTTGGTTTATATGGTTCCACTTTTATTATACCATTATATACGCAGACCATTTTAGGCTGGACGGCATTGCAGGCAGGTGAAATATTAATACCCTCGGCGCTTACTACGGCATTCATGATGCCCATTATTGGCCGGTTACTTTCAAAAGGAGTAAAGCAACAATACCTGGTGGCCATCGGCCTGGTTATATTTTTTGTTTACAGTTTCTGGGGGTATAAAATTCTTACGCCGGATACCGGCAGAGAAGCTTTTTATTGGATGTTGATCGTAAGGGGTATGGGCCTGGGTTTATTATTTATACCGATTACTACCCTGGCGCTATCTACCTTAAAAGGCCAGGAAATTGGCGAGGGGGCATCTTTTACCGGTATGATGCGGCAATTGGGAGGCTCTTTTGGTATCGCAGTGATCACCACTTTTATGGCACACCAGGGGGCAGTACACAGGAGTAACCTGGTATCTCATTTAGATGTAAATAATTATGAGGTTCAGCAAACCATAACGGGTTTTCAAAAAACTTTTGAAAGCAAAGGAATGACTTTTGACCAGGCCAGGGAGGCTGCCTACCAGGCATTAAATGGCAGGATAGAAAAACAAGCCGCTGTATTATCTTATATGGATGTGTTTTTTTACCTGGGTTTATTGTTCCTGATTTGTGTGCCGTTTATATTATTTGTACGAAAGCGAAAAGGTAAAGTAAAGATAGATATGAGTGAAGCCATGCATTAGCATGGCTTTTTACAACAAGATTAAGGGATGAAAGGAATTGATAATTACAATTTCCCGATATTTTCTATGTCATCATCATACATATCTGGCTTTTTATCTAAAATGAATTTGATTAGTAAAAAACCGCCAAAGCCACTGGCCAGGCCAATGAGCATCAGGCTTACAAGGTCTTTTAATGCCAACACATTAATCACAAGCATAAATCCAATGATCTCTGCCGAAAACCAGGCTACTACAGTATAAATTTTCCAGGTACCGGGCTTTAATCCTTTTCTGGAAGCAGTATTTCCGTTGTAACGGGCTAAAAAATATAAGGCAATTAATTCAAGCATATCAATATTATTACACCAGGTCTATATCAAAATTTACCAGTTGCACAAACTGGCTGATTCGTTCATCTATTTGTTCTTTAGTAATTTCTTTCAACCTTTCAGGCCCAAATTTTTCTACACAAAAACTTGCCATGGCGCTTCCCACAATAATGGCTGTCTTCATATTGCTAAAGCTAATATCTTTTGTTTTGGCTAAATAGCCGATAAAGCCACCGGCAAAAGTATCACCCGCTCCCGTAGGGTCAAATACTTCTTCTAAAGGTAAGGCCGGTGCAAAAAACACCTGGTTTTGATGAAAGAGCAAAGCGCCATGTTCTCCTTTTTTAATAATTAAATAGGCAGGCCCCATTTCCATAATTTTCCTGGCTGCTTTTACCAAAGAAACTTCACCACTTAATTGCCTTGCTTCAGCATCGTTTACTAAAAGAACATCTGCCTTTTTTAATACTAATTTTAAATCATCTAAAGCAATATCCATCCAAAAGTTCATGGTATCTACTACAATGAGTTTTGGGTTTGTTTTTAATTGATCTATTACACTCAGTTGTATCTTAGGCATTAGGTTACCCAGCATTAGGAATTCGGTGCCCTGGTAACTGTCAGGAACTTTTGGGTCAAAATCTTCCAATACATTCAGGTCTGTTATAAGCGTATCCCGGCTATTCATATCTAAATGGTATTTACCACTCCAAAAAAATGATTTTTTATCTTTCACAATTTCTACCCCTTCTGTTTGTACACCCAATGATTGCAGGTGGGTTATTTCTGCTTCAGGAAAATCATATCCTATAATGGAGATCTGTTGTACCGGTTTTATAAACTGGCTGGCTGCATAGGCTACATAAGTGGCCGACCCGCCCACAATTTTATCTACTTTTCCAAATGGTGTTTCAATAGCATCAAAAGCCATGGTACCTACCGTTATGAGCGACATAAATTATTGTATTAGTTAAAAAAAATCACGCAAAAGTAAATGTTTTAGGTCAGTGATACATGCTTTAGTACTTTTTAGTTTATTTTCTTTACAGTATATTTAAGGATGTTAATGCAGATTCATCCTGAAAATCCGCAACCCCGGCTTATCAAACAGCTAGTAGAATGTTTTTTAGATGGAGGGGTTATTATCTATCCTACTGATACGGTATATGGTATTGGTTGTTCTATAACTGCCCATAAAGCAATTGAACGGATAAGCTTTATCAAGCACCTGGATCCGCATAAAGCACAACTGTCTTTTATTTGCCCAAACCTTAGCAACCTGAGTGAATACACAAAAAGCATTGATACGCCTTTGTATCGCATGCTTAAGAACCATTTGCCCGGGCCGTTTACATTTATTTTACCCGCCAGTAAGCAGGTACCCAAAATGTTGCAAAGTAAAAAATCAACCATTGGGCTCCGGGTGCCCGATCATAAAATTTGTCAATTTATATTAGAGGCATTACATGCACCCATCCTGGGAGCTTCCTTGCCGGGAGAAATGGTGGAAGAATATACCGATCCTGAAATAATTGATGAAAAATTTGGTAACCAGGTAGATATTGTTATTGATGGCGGTATTGGTGGCATGATGCCTTCAACGGTAGTAGATTGTACCACTCAGGAATGGACAATTATACGGCAGGGCAAGGGTAATTTTGAAAATTAATTTCGGTTGTTTAGAAAAACGAATGGTATCTCTTTTTTACTACGGATATAATCTTTTACGATGGCTACTTTGCGAATGACTTTATATTTATTGAGATCAATAATTTCATGTGCTGTAGCAATATTATCAGATTGTTCAATATGGTATAATAGTTCATGCAGGAGCGCAACTTCCCTCTCCATGTCCTGAGGTTTCATCAGTTCATGTTTTAAGAGTACAAGTAAATCCCTGCTTTCTGAATACATTGCTATTGTAAAGAATTAATATCCTACCATTCCTTGTTTAGCAGGACAGCCACAAGACCCTTTTTTTGATGAGGAACAACCGCTAAGGACCAGGCTACCGGCAATAAGAAGTAAAGAGAGGATTTTAAATATTTTTTTCATAAAATTCGATTACAATTTAAACTATTTTCACAAATAAATATTGCATACTGGCCGCTAATATCGAAAATATTAACAAATTGAGTAGAAACCCCCGGGTATTGGTAGCCCCATTAGATTGGGGTTTGGGACACGCAACCCGGTGCATCCCCATCGTAAAATCTTTATTAAAGCATGGTGCACAGGTAGTTTTAGCAGCAGATGGCGCTATGGCCACTCTTTTGCAATTAGAATTTCCTGATTTACCCATGCTGAAGCTTAAAGGCTATCAAATTACCTACAGCAAAATAAAAGGAGCCCTTTTTAGCCGTTTATTATTACAATCTCCCAAAATAATCGGCGTAATTGAGTATGAAAAAAAATGGATAAAGAAAATAGTTCGGGAATACGAAATTGATGCAGTGATTTCTGATAATCGTTTTGGGTTGCACCATAAAAAAATCCCTTCTATTTATATCACCCATCAACTCCACATCCATACCGGCAATATTGTTTTAAGTACACTGGCCCAGCGAATTCATTACAAATACATCAATCATTTTACCAACTGTTGGGTACCGGATTATGAGAACGATGGCCTTGCCGGCAAGTTATCTCATCCTGAAATGATGCCCGCTATTCCAGTTCAATACCTGGGCCCACTTACCAGGTTAAAAAAACAAAAGAATGAAAAATTATATGATGTATTCATTTCACTTTCGGGTCCTGAACCCCAACGCAGTTTGCTTGAAAAATCATTATTGCCTCAGCTTCGGAAAACAAAAAAGAAAATTATTTTGGTGAGGGGCCTTCCTTTAGAAACAAAAAAACTTTTTATACTAAATGATGATGTAATAATATATAACCATTTGCCGGCTGATGAATTTGGCCTGCTTCTGAGTCAATCAAAAATATGTATATCCCGTGCGGGGTATAGTAGTATTATGGACTATGCAGTTTTACAACAAAATGCTATTTTAATACCTACACCCGGCCAAACCGAGCAGGAATACCTGGCTCAATATTTAGAAGAAAAAAAGTTCTTCAGCCAGGCAAGCCCTTTTAAGTTTTCAATAGAGGCAGCATTAAGCAGTGAGCCGTTACAAAACTTTAAAGTACCTGCCAGGCCAAATAAAAACCTCGACGAAGTAGTAAGAGCATTTATGAAAGAATTAAAAGGAACAATTAAAAAATTGTAATACCCTGTCCATTTTTTTTAGTACTGCCTACAATACTGTGGCTTCCTGCTGCATGAAATAAAAATACCACAGGCTTTTTTATATTTTCAATGAGGATAATAATTTTTTTAAACCCGATGGTTTCCGCCGCAAATACAATTTGCTTTAATTGATTTGCCTTAATTACTTTATCTATATTTTTTATATTTCCTATTTGTGCTTCCACATCATTATCACCAAAAGCAATTCGGCCTTTTATTAAAACAGGGTTACTTGCATTTTTTAAAATATGGATAATTCGGCTAAACTCAGGTTGGGTGGATACTACGGCTGTGTCAGTAGGTTTCGTTCTGCTTATTATAAACCCTTTGCGCAGTAACCTTTTGACATGTGATGTGATTCTTGCAAATTCAATAGCAGCGGATAGTGGTTTATTTTTTCCTGCTTCGGCAAAATGTTTTTTAGAAAACAATTGCATGGCTTCGTAAAACCTATTTACATACTCCTTTGAAAAACGTTGTGTACTTTCTCCTTTAAAATGAATGATGCTGGTATCGGCAAAATAGATGTTCTTAAGTCCTGCTTTTTGAATGCGGTAGCTCAGGTCAACATCTTCGCCATACATAAAAAAATCTTCATCAAAACCATGTGTTAGGTCTATTGCTTTTCGGCTGCACATCATAAATGCACCGGCTAAAATATCGGTTTCATTAATTTCTTTTTCGGGTAAATGGCCTGCATAATATGCCGCCATTTTTTTTGAATGGGGAAATAAAGCCGCCAGTCCACTTATTTTATAAAAGGAAACCCGGGCCGTGGGCAGCATCCTTTTACTTTCCTTTAAAAATTTTCCACTGCCATCTATCATGCGCACACCCAATGCACCTGTTTGTGGATGAGCGTTCATATATTGTAAACAATGTTTCAGGCAGTCTTCCGGTAAAATAGTATCCGGGTTTAAAAAAAGTATATAATTGCCGGTAGCTTTTTGTAATGCCAGGTTATTGGCTTTTCCAAAACCTATATTTTCAGGAAGCCAGCTAAAATTTACCCAGGTAAATTTATTGGTTAAGTATTCTTTACTTCCATCGGTAGAACCATTATCTATTACAAAAACTTCCGACTCAATATTTGTTAAGGCAGTTTGTAAAGAACAAAGGCATTGTTCTAAAAAATATTTTACATTGTAATTTACTATAATGATGGAAAGTTCCAATCCTTTTTCCTGCGAAATACGCTTTTTTAAAGCAGAACCCAAAATTTTATAACTGGAGCCATAGCCATTATCTTTGCCACATGTTAAAACAAACCCTTTTAGAGGCTACCCGTGCCGGAGCTTCGCAGTTAGTACATTACTTTAACCGGGATTTTAAAATATCAAATAAAGAAGGTGTAAATAACCTGGTAACTGAAGCAGATCATGCAGCCGAAAAAGCGATTATTGCCGTTATTCAAAAAGAATTTCCTGATCATTTTATTTTAAGTGAAGAAACAGGTGAGATTAAAAGTAATAGTGAATATAAATGGATCATAGACCCTATTGATGGTACCGTAAACTTTGCGAATGGCATCCCCATTTGTTGTGTGAGCATAGCGGTAGAAAAAAATGGAGAAATGATCCTGGGGGCAGTGTATGCGCCCATCCTCAATGAATTTTATATAGCAGAAAAAGGGAGAGGCGCTTTTCTAAATGATAAAAAAATTGCCGTAAGCAGTAAAACAGAAGTTATAAAAAGTTGCCTGGTTACCGGTTTTCCATATACTTATTTAGATAGCCCACGGGGCCCTTTACAGGTATTTGAAGAACTTATCCGGCAGGGCATTCCCGTTCGGCGATTGGGGAGTGCGGCGATTGATTTGTGTTGGGTTGCCGCAGGGCGTTTCGATGGATTTTATGAACATCAATTACAGGCTTGGGATAGCGCTGCCGGTTTTTTATTGGTAAAAGAAGCGGGTGGCGAAGTAACCGATTTTGCAGGAAAAAAATTTTCACCTTATCAACCGCACATCCTGGCTACCAATGGAAAAATCCATAATGAATTGCTGGGTTACGTAAAACAATAATTTTTCTTCATTCCTTTTTTTTGAAAATGAATTATCATGGCTGAAAATAACAGAACAGAAATAACTTCACTGGGTGAGTTTGGTTTAATAGATCATCTTACCCGGAATAATGACACCAAAAAAGCCTCTACCCTGCTATCGGTAGGCGATGATGCTGCAGTGATTGATCATTTTGGAAAACAAACTGTAATTACTACCGATTTGCTGGTAGAAGGTATTCATTTTGATTTAAGCTATACCCCATTAAAACATTTGGGATATAAAAGTGTAGTGGTAAACCTGAGTGATATTTATGCCATGAACGCCACACCTACTCAAATTGTTTTAGGCCTTGGATTTAGCAATCGCTTTAGCCTGGAGGCACTTGATGAACTTTACCAGGGCGTATATGCAGCTTGTGAAAAATATGATGTGGACCTGGTAGGTGGCGATACTACTTCTTCTCAAAAAGGGCTCATCATAAGTGTTACAGCTATTGGAGAGGTAACACCAAACGAGTATGTGCAAAGGAGTTCGGCTAAAACAAACGATCTCATATGTGTAAGTGGCGATTTGGGGGCTGCATTTTTAGGGCTTACCTTACTTGAAAGGGAGAGAAAAATATTTGAAGAAACCGGCGCCCAGCCTGACCTGGAAAACCAGGCATATATTGTAGGCCGTTTATTAAAACCTGAAGCCCGAAAAGATATTGTAGAATGGATGGCGGCCCAGCAATTGAGACCTACTGCCATGATTGATGTAAGTGATGGCTTAAGCAGTGACTTACTACATATTTGCAAACAAAGTGAAATGGGTTGTGTTCTTTACGAAGATAAAATTCCGGTACATGAGGATGCCCGTGAGTTTGCATATAAACTACAGCTTGATCCCACTGCCTGTGCGCTAAGTGGCGGCGAAGATTATGAACTTTTATTTACCGTGGCGCAAGCTGATTTCGAAAAGATAAAATCAAATCCCGCAATCTCCATCATTGGTTATATCACAGAAGCTTCCGAAGGAAAAAATATTATTACCAGGGGTGGAAGCAAACATGAGTTGATAGCCCAAGGCTGGAATCATGTAAAGTAATTTTTATAGTACAGCTGTAATGCCGGTAAAGGAGTTATTTAAAATTAGTTTATATTCTTTCTACCATTTCAGTGGGAATTAGATTAATTTCATAACACTATGAAACTTTTTAAAGTAACCTTAGTGATAACCCTGCTAATTGGTGCTTCATCTTGTGTGAGCACCCAATACAGCCCGGCAAGAAAATACGCTCCAAAAGATTTGCAGGAAGATTTTGTTTTATTGCGCCATATCCTGGAGAGCAAGCACCCGGCCCTTTATTGGTACACTTCTCAAGATAGTATGAATGCTTATTTTGATCATTATTATCATAGCATTCAAGATAGTATGACAGAACCTCAGTTTGCCTGGCAGGTACTGGCTCCGCTTACCAGTAAAATTCGTTGCGGGCATACCAGCGTGAGCTTTAGCAAGCGTTATGTAAAATGGGTGAAAGATAAAAAGTTTCCTTCTTTTCCATTGTTTGCTAAAGTATGGAATGATACCCTGGCTGTAATTGGAAACTTAGATAAAAATGATTCCATATTTAAAAGGGGTACTTTGATTACGGCCATTAATGGAGTGCCTAACAAAGAACTTATTGCTCATATTTTTAATTATTTACCACAGGATGGCTATGCCAGTAATGTGAATTATATCAGGCTAAGCAATAACCTCCCTTATTATCATCGTAATATTTATGGCCTGTCAAAAAAATATGAAGTAGATTATATTGATAGCCTCGGCAGGGAAGCACATGCGGAACTAAAATTATTTGAACCTGTAAAAGACAGTACAAAAAAGGAAAAGGCTCCTATAAAAAAAGAAAAAGTAAAGAAACAAAAAAAACAACCCCGGGAAAATCAATATCGAAATTTTAAAATAGATAGCAGTAAACAATATGCTTTACTTACGGTAAATACATTTGCAAAAGGCCGGTTGCGATCTTTCTTTCGTACATCATTCAAAACATTACAAGAACAAAACATCCCCAACCTGGTAATAGATCTTCGCAGTAATGGTGGTGGCCGCATCGGGTTATCCACCTTGCTGAGTAAATATGTAAGCAGGCTGCCATTTAGGGTAAGTGATTCTGTGTATAGTCCGGTAAAGTGCCTTCATCCTTTTACCAGGTATATTTCCGGTAAAATGATCAATAATATTGAAATGTTTTTCATTTCAAAAAAACATGCTGACGGAAAGTATCATTTGGGATATTTAGAAAGAAAAATGTATCAACCCAAATCAAATAATCATTTTAATGGTAAAGTATTTATTATTACCGGCGGACTTACATTTTCTGCAGCAGCTTTATTTTGTAATGACTTAAAGGGCCAGCCCGGAATAACATTGGTGGGTGAAGAAACCGGCGGTGGCTGGTACGGTAACAATGGTATTTTAATTCCGGATATTACGCTGCCGCATACCGGCTTGCGGGTGAGGATACCTTTATATAAATTAATACAATACCAGCATAACCTTGTACCACAAAGGGGTATCGGCATTATGCCGGATATTTATATACCCCCCGATTATGAAGCCCTCTTACATGCAAAAGATAAAAAAATGGAAATTATCAGGCAGCTGATTTTGAAAAAAGAATAAGCGTATGTTGTTTAATATTTCAGAAATTAATTATTGCATCAGGCAGATTGCGCATGTGTCAAATCATTTTATTCATCTTCATCCAGGAGTGTAAAAGAATCTGCATCCCTGTTAAATGGAAATTTCTCCCTAATTTTTTCAAGGTCTTCTTTTAGTAAGGTTAAAGTAAAAATATCTTCATCATCACTCATGTGATACAGCACTTCACCCAACGGGTTTATCATCATACTGTTTCCGCTGTGATAGATTCCGTTACCGTCTTTACCTACCCGGTTTACGCCAATTACATAACATTGGTTTTCTATGGCACGTGCACATAGCAATGTTTTCCAGGCGTGGCTCCGTCTTTCAGGCCAGTTGGCTACATATATTAATACATCGTATTCCGGTACGCCATTTTTTGTTTGTTGCCTTGCCCATACAGGAAAACGGAGGTCATAACAAACCTGTAAATTTATTTTCCATCCTTTTACAGAGGCTATCAAACGTTTATGCCCGGCACTGTATTTTTCATTTTCACCTGCAAAAGCAAACAAATGCCGCTTATCATAAAAACCTAATTCACCATTGGGGAGCATCCAAATTAACCGGTTAAAAAATTTATCATCTTCTTTAATGATTACCGAGCCGGTGAGTATTATTTTATTTTCTGATGCCGTTTCCCGCATCCATCTTACGGTGTCACCTTCCATGGTTTCAGCAAACGGGTGTGGATTCATGGTAAAACCGGTAGCAAACATTTCGGGTAATATTACCAATTCGGCATGTATGGGAAGCTGTTCTATTTTTTGAGAAAACATACGCAGGTTATCTGCTTTATTTTCCCAATATAGATTGCTTTGTATGCTGGTAATGTTTAGTTCGGCCATATAAATTTTCTTATTCTTCTTTACGTTTTACCAATAAATACCAATCATTTTCAAGAGGCAGGTAACCATATTCATAACAAAAGTAATAGATGTTGCCTTTCTTATTGGTATAGGTATGGGTTATATATTTAAATGAAAACCCCATGGTTTGTAACCGTTCCCGGTTTGTTTTCGATGTTTCTTCTGCTGCCGGGAAGAAAGATTCCAGGATGCGCCTGTTTTTGGTTAATGCGTTATTAATGTTCCGGGTATAATGGCTGCTGCCCGATTTCAACTGGTTGTTATAATTATTCCGGCAGTAATCGTCACAAAATTTTTTATCAATCCGGCCACGTAAAGGCTTATTGCATGCAAGGCATAATCGTGTGGGGGGTACGAGCGTCATGTTGCATTATTTTAATAAATGAATGTACTTAATTTTTTAGAATATCATGGTTTCGCAATGGGTTAAATTATTTTATCATTTTGCTGCTGTAAATAATCGGTATACCGAATACCCATTTTTAAACTTTGTAGCCAGGCATAATAATTAAAATAAAGAAAGTATAGTTTTTTTACAGGGTCATTTTTATATACCTCTAACCGGGTAAGTAATTTGTCAAGGCTGATTTGTATGTTTTCTTTACTGTGTATAAGTTGCAGGTTTTTTAAAAAAAGCATCAACTCTTTTTCAAAAGGCCTTATTTTTTTTCGGCTGTACAAAGACTGGTAACCGGCTTCGCACATACTGTAAAGGTGCACCCACTCTTCTCTTTTAAAGATGATGAGTAAGTGAAATACAAGCGTAAAATAAAAAATATCATCTTTTTGTGCCAGTCGGTTTATTTTTTTTATTTCATAAAGAAGTTCATCTGCTTTGGCGTATTGTTCCAATACAAAATAACTGATTGCCATAGATGCGAGAATCACCATATTCTCTTTAGGGGATGCAAATTGCCCGGCAAGAAGCTGGATGCTTTTACCATGTAATTGTAAATATTCTTTTAGCTCCCGGTAGCGGGTTTGCTTATGAAATATCTTTATCTCGGTGTTAAAAAATAAAATTTGTATTTGGCTTTTATCTTTTTCATTTTTTACTAATGGTAAAAAATCTTTAAAGAACCGGAAATGGGAAATTACTTTTTCTGTTTGCAGATCTATAAAATCAAGATAAAAAATTACACTGGCACCTTCTTTAAATAGTTGAGAATAATGAGGCGTTACATGTTTATGTATTTTCCAAAGGCCGAGTACCCGGTTACAGTAAATTTCACATTCTTTATATTCACCAGATAAATAGCTGCAAATGGCCAGGGCTGTGTTTTGATACAATTGGGTGATGGCCGGAATCGTTTTATCTTTAATTCCCAATATTTCTTCTTTTAATTGAATGGCTTCTTCAATCTCTTTTTCGGCCGTACGTAGATTTGTTATGTTTTTTAACTGTGTTGCTTTATAAAATAAAAGTTGGATTTGCTCAAAATGATATAATTGGGTAAAAGCCTTTTTTATTTCTTCTTGTTGGGCTACTATTGATGAGATATGATTTTTATCTTCATTTAATTCTAAATACTGGTATTTCTTTTTCTGTAAGTCTAAAATGGCAACAAGGTCTTGTTGTTCTTCTGCATTTTTAAGTTGCCATACAATCAATTTGTAAGCGTCTTCATACAATTTCCTGTCCAGGAGTATATTAATTTTTATTTGTTCTTTTATAATAGAAGCAACCTGGTTTTGTTTTTTATATAAACTTACCAGCACATCGGTTATATCGGTATGCAATTTCTTTTTAAGCGTAGAAAATTGAGCAGCATTTTTTATTCCAAGTTTTTCTGCTATTTTTTTATCTCCTATATTTTTTTCATTAAGAGCAATGAATAATTTGAATAGTAAGGATTCTTTTTTTGCCGCTTTTTGTAAAACATGTTTTTTGTATTCCGCTTTTTCTTTTGATGAAAGCGTAAGCATTAATTCATTTAAGGGATTTGATGGTATGGTATTTTTGAAAGGCAATGAGTAAAAACAGGAGTATTAAAAAATTTACAATAAATGTGTAATCAATTAGTTATAAAACAAATTGAAAAAAAACATCAGAATCCTGCTGTAAAATACTGAATTAATAATAATTGCGCATACCCGGTTTGCAGATTATGTTTGTATCCGGTTTTTGGTCCACCTTAGTTAATAAAATAGCTTGAACGTAGATTTTCCGGCCCTTTGTATCCCCGCTCATTTGAATAAAAGATCGGGGATTTTTTTATGCCTTATCATTACCTTCTATAAAATTGAAGTATTAATACAAAGACAATTCCCAATACCGCTCCCGATGTACTGGCAACCGCATCATATATATCATATTTCCCTTTTTTTGTAAGTAATGAAATTATTTCGAATCCAAAACTTATAATGGCTACAGCCAATAAAACAATAAATACATTGAGTACTGTTGAAAATGAAAAATAGTGCATAACGAGAAGTAGAAGAATAATTCCCATAGGTATCCCGGTAAGGAAGTGTACCCATTTATCTCTTGCAGGTATTTTCATATTAAAATGTTTACAGATAAAATTAGCAAATCTTAGCTAAATGATTAAGTCGTGGGGGTAAAGCTGAACCTTAATCCATCTATAAAAGAAGTGGGCTGATAATCCAAAATATGCTTTGCTTTTCCAATTGAAAAACCACTGATCTTTGGCCTTGCTGCAGCTTCTGCCAACAATAAACTACTAATAGGCTGAATAAGGCTTTTATTGAGTTGTAAATAATCTGCTGTTTGTAATGCCATTTGCCAGGGGCTCATCATTTCGTTTCCACAAATATGAAAGATACCGTTTGCATTTTTTTCAAGTATCGTAAGAATCGCATTCACCAGGTCGCCTATAAAAGTGGGCGTGCGGTGCTGATCATTTACTACCCTGAAAATTTCAGCATTTTGTAATTTTTGTTGGGTAAGGCTTACCAGGTTATGCCTTCCGCCAAGGGGGTTGCCATAAACTAAAATAGTTCTTACAATGCTCCAGGTAAATGGATAATCTTTTACCAATGTTTCGGCCAATAATTTTGTATAGCCATAATAATTTACGGGGTTTGGTACAGCATCTTCCCGTTGCATATTTGTAGTACCGTCAAAAACAAAATCGGTAGAAAGAAAAATAAAATGAGAGCGGCATTTTGCTGCATAACCCAATAAATCTTGTACAGCCTTTACATTTACTTGTACTGCCAGTTCTTTTTGTTGCTCACACTCATCGGGCTTACTAATGGCTCCGCAATGAATGATAGCAGATGGGTGATATTTTTCAAAAAACAGGTCGAGTGATTTTTTATCACAAAAATCTAAGTATTTCAATTGAGGGTCCGTGATGGCCGGCAGGTTACGGGCAGTAGCAATAAAGTTTAATTTTTTTTGCAACATCGCCTGCTGCAGGTGGCGGCCTACAAAACCATAGCCGCCGGTAATAAGGATAGGGTGCATACAATTACTTTACGCTTTGTAAGGCTTTAAGCCTGGTAATGGTATTGTTGGCTTCTATCAGCTTTTTTTTAAGATCATGAATTACAGGTTCACCTGCCTGGAGCAATGCTTCTGTTTCTTCATTACTTTGTTGTAATAAGAGGATGCTTTCATCCAGGAATTTATTCAGGGCTTCTGCTTCCTTTAATTTTTTATTTAATTCCTCTTCACTCAACAACCGTTGTTGATGAACCATAAGGTTCTCCCGGTTAAGTGTTTCTTTCATCAACCTTTCACTTTCCAGGTAGCCCTTTGTGCTTTTTAGTTCTTTTTTTATTTTAAATATGTTGGCTGTACGCCAGGCCCAGGCAATAATGAAGCCTATTAAAAAAGCTGCAACAATAAATAAAACTTGTATTGTTTCCATAATAAATAGTATCCCTGCAAAAGTATCCTATATCTTTCACATTCCGGTTTGTTATCCCTTGGTACCAATCTTAATATTCTACCACTTTTATGAGGGTTCCTGCTTTTAGTTTATCCGTTAAGTTCATCCCATTTAAAATGGCAAATTCATCTTTACGGGATGCAGCAACTTTATAATTATTAAATGCCTGGTCCAGCGTCATATCTTTTGTAAGTTTTTTAATTCTCACTCTTTCAGGTTTCTTATTTATTTTTTTAGCATCCGTAAGTGGCTTAAAGCTTTCTGTTGCAGCCTGAAAAATGGGTGCATAGGTATTAAACTGTGCAGGAGTACTCAGGCCTGCAATCATAAACATTTGTTTATTGTATTCTAAAAAAAACAACAATCCCCTTACTGTAACCTGCGTAGTACCATCTTGTGCCTGCTGTGCCTGCGATACTACTACTGCATAAGCCGGAATTCCATTGATATTTTTTGTTGCTGTTTGTTCTACCTTAAGTTTATTTTGCTCAGCAAATGCACTGGCAGCTTCCTGTGGCGTATTGCCCCGGGCCGATGTTAAAAAATACAAGGCAGATCCGTCTTTTGGCGCAAACTGAACTTGTTGCGGGCTATTGTTATAAAGCCATCCTTGTGGTGGGGTTAATTGAAATTTAATTTCGGGGTGATAAAAAACGCCGCCTTCCATATAACCACCTTTTGGATCTTCACCATAAATGATCCCATTTATCCTGTTTAGGTAACTTTCCCGGTTTACCAGCATATTGGTACTGTGATGGTCTTTTTGATATTTTGTTGCCAATTCATTTACGGTAACATAACGGTTTCCCGGATCGGGATGGGTAGATAAAAATTCTGGTAACTGGTTTTCATTGTTCCCCGATTGCCGTTGCAGGGTTAAAAAGAAATCGGCCATTTGGTGTGCGTCATAATTAATTTTACTGGAATACTCCACGCCCAGTTCATCACTTTGTTTTTCTGCATCACGGCCAAATTTTAAAAATAGCAGGCTTAGGCCTTGCGAAGCCGATTCTGCAAACTTTGCCAGTTCGGGATTTATAATTACGCCTGCAATAATTCCTAACTGGCCCAGCATTGCATTGCGTTGCTGCTGTACGGTATGGCGGGCTGCAATATGGCCGATCTCGTGGCCCAGCACACCAGCAAATTGTGCTTCATTATTGAGATAGGCCATGATGCCCCGGGTGAAATATACATATCCGCCCGGTACTGCAAATGCATTCAATACATCGGAATCAACAATCCGAAAATGATATTCAATATTAGGCCGGTGAGAAATCCGGGCCATCGCCTGACCTTTTTCATTTATAAACTGTTGTAAAGACGAATCAGCGTATAAACCATATTGTGCAATAATTTGAGGATCTGCTTCCTGGCCCATCGCAATTTCCTGCGCTTCAGACATTAAAACCAATTGCTTTTTACCTGTCACTGGGTTTCGGGCACAAGTGGTAAGCAAACCAATGGTAGCAATCAATGTAATGTGTAGAAATAATTTTTTCATTTTATGGTGGTTCGTTACAAATAAATAAACAGGATGACAATTGCCAATTTAACAAATAATAAGATAATATATAGAGAATAATATGCCAGTTTTTTTACACTTTGCCACATTGTAATAAGAAGTTAAGCAATCAGCAGCAATGCATTAATTCATTTCCGGGTAAAAATAGTATCCATAAATTCAAGTGAAAATGATATGGTAAATAAAAATTAAGGAAAATAAATCTAAATATTATGTGTAACTTAAATGGCTGATAAAAGTTCGTTAAAATATCTGCAGAACCCCGATAGCGGTATGATGAATTTGTACATACCTGCTTATTGAATTACATTTGCAGCCATTTTATGAAAGTTTTGTATCAACAGTTTTTTCATAAATAAAACAAGGCACTCAGATTAAGATATGGCAACTACTAATAAAGTGGTGAAGGCTGCTAAAACGACAAAGAAAGCTTCTCCTGCTAAAATAAATAATACCCTCATTGTAGCATTACAAAAGCATTTTGGCTTCGATGATTTTAAAGGCGAGCAGGAAGAAATTATAAATAATATACTCGCTGGTAAAGATACTTTTGTGATTATGCCTACCGGTGGCGGCAAAAGCCTTTGTTATCAATTGCCGGCTATTATGAGCCCGGGTGTAGCCATTATTGTTTCTCCCTTAATTGCTTTGATGAAAAACCAGGTTGACCTGGTACGTAGCTATAGCAGCAAAGACGATATCGCTCATTTTTTAAATAGCACACTTAATAAAGGGCAGCAAAAAGTGGTGAAGGCCGACCTGACTGATGGAAAAACAAAACTTTTATATGTAGCGCCTGAAACACTTACCAAAGAAGAAAATATTGAGTTTTTTAAAGACCTGGATATATCTTTTGTGGCGGTAGATGAAGCCCATTGTATTTCAGAATGGGGACACGATTTCAGGCCGGAATACCGCAGGTTAAAAGAAATGGTGGACATGATAAAACCCAACATCCCCATCATTGCGCTTACTGCAACAGCAACACCTAAAGTACAAAGTGATATTGTAAAAAACCTGGGTCTAAAAAACCCTGAAATTTTTATTTCATCATTTAACCGCCCGAACCTGTATTATGAAGTGCAACCCAAAATAAACTTAAAACAAACGGCAGAAAGCATTGTTCGTTTTATAAAAATACATAAGAATAAGAGTGGTATTATTTACACCCTGAACCGGAAAACTACAGAAGAACTCGCTGCCATGTTAAATGCCAATGGCATCAGCGCTGTGGCTTATCATGCCGGCCTCGATGCTAAATTAAGGGCAAAGCGGCAGGACCAGTTTTTAAATGAAGACGTACATGTAATTGTGGCAACCATTGCTTTTGGAATGGGCATTGATAAACCCGATGTACGATTTGTAATACACTATAATATTCCCAAATCAATTGAAAATTATTACCAGGAAACTGGCCGTGCCGGCCGGGATGGCTTAGAAGGGAAATGTTTATTGTATTATTCTCATAAAGATGTAAGTAAACTGGAACACCTGATGCGGGACAAACCATTAAGTGAAAGAGAAGTGGGCGCCCAGTTAATCAATGAAACGGTATCTTATGCAGAGAGTAGTGTATGCCGTCGTAAAACATTGCTGTATTATTTTGGCGAGCAGTACGACGATAAAAACAGTTGCGGCCATTGTGACAATTGTCTGAATCCAAAAGAAAAAATAGAAGCCCGTGCTGAAGCCGTAATAGTATTAAAAGTAATTGATGCATTGGAAGAGCGATTCCCTATTGATTATGTAAATACCATATTAGCGGGTAAGGCAACAACACAGATACAAATGTTCAGGCACGAAACACTACCGGTATTTGGTAGCGGAAAAGAGAAAGAGCCCTATTTTTGGAACAGCCTTATTCGCCAAATGCTTTTGGATGATATGCTCAAAAAAGATATCGTAGAATACGGGGTATTAAAAATTACAAAAGCAGGCCGTGCATTCCTTAAAAAACCGGGATCCTTTAAGATTGTATTAAATAATTTATTTGAAGAAGCTCATGCCGATGATGAAGCGGGTGAACCGGTTGCAACTGAGGGTACGGTAGCCGATGAGCGTTTGCTGGAATTATTGAAAACAGTCCGTAAAAAAGTAGCCAAAGAAAAAAATCTTCCGCCATTTGTTATCTTTTTAGAAACATCGTTAGAAGATATGGCTACGATGTACCCTACCAGTATGCCCGAACTGGAAAAGATAAGTGGTGTAAGCAAAGGAAAAGCGATACGCTATGGCAAACCATTTTTAGAAGTGATAAGCGCTTATGTAGAAGATAATGATATTATCCGGCCCGATGATTTTATTATGAAGAGCGTGGTAAACAAGAACAATAATAAAATTTTTATCATCCAGAATGTAGATAAAAAAATACCCCTGGAAACCATTGCTAAAAACAAAGACCTGCGCATAGACCAGTTGTTAGAAGAAATGGAGACCATTGTTGCCAGTGGCACCAAGCTCAATTTAAACTATGCCATTAATGAAATGGTAGATGAGTATGACCAGGAAGAAATTATAGATTATTTTAAAAGTTGTGAAACCTCTTCATTACAGGTAGCGCAGGAAGAGCTGTCGGATAGTAATTTTAATTGGGAGCAATTAAAACTGATGCGGATCAAATTTTTATGCGAATACGGCAATTAAGATCAGCTAAAAATAGGAAGAATCTGTAAAATTCTTTCCTTTTTAAAAAGAATCCCCTTATTTTTGCTGCCCCGAAAGGAAAACGGGAATGGTGCGGTAGCTCAGTTGGTAGAGCAATGGACTGAAAATCCATGTGTCGCCGGTTCAATCCCGGCCCACACCACAGCTTTAAAAAAATAGTCTTGTAACTTGAAAGAGTGCAAGACTTTTTTATTAATGAAATTAGCTAAAGCATTGT